>Ga0334886_1000844_pt1:0-37500 | contig 41419 bp, 32 predicted proteins | sample GraSluR1_MG_9_FD_207232 | JGI IMG/M metagenome (GOLD analysis project Ga0334886, IMG submission 207232) | Sludge microbial communities from methane-producing bioreactor in Wageningen University, Netherlands - Granular Sludge_27_06-R1 | ecosystem: Engineered > Bioreactor > Anaerobic >... | reverse complement strand
AGCGCCGATGGTACTGCACGGGTGACTGTGTGGGAGAGTAGGACGCCGCCGGGATTTTTCTTGGCCCGCCGGGAAGGCGGGCCATTTTTTTGCCATTTCCCGGGCTCGCCGGCCGGTCATCGGGAACCCGAGGGTGGAGAGTAAGTACTCTGACGCCCGGCTCGAATATAATGGGGTTCGAAGTGGAGACAACCCGGCCTTCCGTTGCGATGGTGTGAGCGGGGAAGGTATCGGCATGACACTGGAGTGAGGCAGTGCCGTGCGGGTCGGCGCGCGATCGGCCCGCCCAACGCGAGAGGTGAGCCATGCAGAAGGTGGAGTGGGGACTTGAGGGCGTCGTGTTACCCATAGTGACGCCCTTCCACGAGGACTTTTCGGTGAATTGGGAGGGCCTTGCCGACCTCGTGGAATATGCCATCACCGAGTTGAAGTGCGAGGGCATATGTGCCGTGGGTACGACCGGCGAGTCGCCCACGCTGTCCCATCAAGAGCACGGTGAGGTGGTGAAGGTGGTTGCGCGCCAGGCCCGGGGACGGGTGGCCGTCATCGCGGGTGCAGGCTCCAACGCCACCCGTGAGGCAGTGGAGTTGACCCGGGCGGCCCGTGAGGCCGGTGTTGACGCCACTCTCCAGGTGTGTCCGTACTACAACAAGCCCACGCAGCATGGCCTCTACGAGCACTTCAAGGCTGTGGCCGATGCCGCCCACCTTCCCATCATCGTGTACAACATTCCCGGCCGCACGGGCAGGAACATCGATCCGGCCACGATCATCAGGCTGTGGGAGGATGTTCCGGAGGTGGTTGCGCTGAAGGACGCTTCCGGTGACCTACACCAGACGATGGAGGTGATCAGGGCTACGGATCGTGCCACGTTCAAGGTGTATTCGGGGGAGGACATCCTCACGTTCGCCATCACGTGCCTGGGAGGCTCTGGAGCCATCGCGGCGGTGGCCCACGTGGTGGGGAAAGAAGTGTCCGCCATGGTGCGGGCGGTATGGTCGGGAGATCTGGAAGAGGGAAGGCGCATCAATTACCACATCATGCCGGTGGTTGAGGCGCTCTTCGCGGAGCCGAATCCCATTCCCGTGAAGCAGGCCCTGGAGTGGTTGGGCCTTCCCGCCGGTCCGCTCCGTCCTCCTCTCGGCCGCATGTCGCCCAAGGCGCAGGCCGTGCTTCGCACGGCGATGACGGAAGGCGGCTGGCTCGACGCGTAAGTGGTAAGACACAAGCGTTCAACGCCTGAACGAGTAGCGGGGGGGGGGGGGGGGGGGGGGCGGGGCCCCCCCCCCCCCCCCCCCCGCTGTTCATAGGCAGCCCTTGGTCTGCCCACCGGTCGGCTTGATGCCCTTCTGCCCTACATCAGAACCACACAGTGGCTTATTGTCGAGGAAGGGCGTAGAATGAGGTGGAACATACCCCTACGGGTATATGTATGTCACTGAGCTGTTTGAAGGAGCGGGGGAGACATGAACGAGGGTCAGAAGCACCAGTTGGAGGCTATTGCGGGGACGGAGCTGTCCTTCGACCGCGTTGAGCGGAAGCTCTACTCCCATGACGTCGGAAGTGTGCCGGGTATGGTGCGCCCACTTATGGGGACCGGAATAGCCGGTGCCGTGGTACGTCCGGGCAGCGAAAGAGAGCTGCAGGAGCTGATCAGCCTGGCCATGGTCAATAACCTGGAAGTCGTTCCACGAGGAGCGGCCACCTCTGGGTATGGCGGCGCGGTACCGCACGAGGGAGCCCTAGTGGTCGACGTGAGGCGCATGGACCGCATTCTTGCCCTGGACGAGGAGGCCCTCACGGTCACGGTACAGGCGGGAGCCTTGTGGCGGGTCATCCAGGAGAAGCTTGCCAAGAGAGGACTCACGCTGGCCCTCTACCCCTCCAGCTTACCCTCATCCACGGTGGGAGGGTGGCTTGCCCAGGGAGGAGCAGGTTTCGGGAGCTTCGCTCACGGATGGTTCAAGGACGTGGTCGTTTCTGCACGTGTGCTCCTTCCCAACAGTGGGATCAAGGTGTTCGAGGGCGATGATCTGGAGCTCGTGGCAGACGCGGAGGGTATCACCGGCTTCATCACTGAAGTGACGTTCAGGGTTCTCCCTTTAGCCGAGGAAGTGGTTGCGGCCGCCGCGTTCGAACGGGCGGATGATCTGCAGAAGGTGCTCGAGGAATTGCGCGTCCGCAAAGAGGAGCTGAAGTTGTGGTCCGTCTCCTTCTTGAATCCGCCCGCCATTCGTCTGGCCAAGCGTCTGCCTCGCAAGCTCCATCACGGGCACGTCGTCGAGACGGTGACCGAGTCGCCGGAGCTCCCGGAGGCGTACATCATGCTGTGTACCTGGAAGGAAACCCACGCGCATGAGCGGGCCCTGCTGGAGAAGATTGTCACGGGCGGCGGCGGTTCCTTGCTGCCGGATGACGTCGCTTCGCACGAGTGGTCGCTTCGCTACGCGCCCCTGCGTCTGAAGAGAATCGGGCCTTCTGTCATACCCACGGAGGTTGTGGTGCCGGTAGGGGGCCTCGGTGCCACTCTTGAGGGCATCGAGGAACGCATCAAGCAGCCCATGGTCATCGAGGGCATGGTGGTGGGGGGAGACGAAGTGGTGCTTCTAGGGTTCATCCCTCACGATGAGCGCACGTTCGGCTTCAACGTGGCATTCGGTCTTTCCCTCTCCGCCATCAAGGTAGCCGCGGAGAACGGCGGGCGCGCGTATTCCACCGGCATATACTTCCGGCGATACGCGGAGGAGGTTCTGGGTAAGGATCGCCTCAACCGGCTCATGAGTTTCAAGAAGGAGGTGGACCCCCACCAGCTTCTCAATCCGGGAAAGGTGTACGGGGAAAGCGCCCTGAACTCGTTCATGGCCACCGCCGAAGCCCTCGAACATGTGGTGAGGGCCTTCGCCAACCGCTTCGACACCGAGCTCGAGGAGAGCTTCAGCGGGGGCAAGTACGGTATTCCCGACGACGTCGCCACCTATGCGTACGCCTGTGCCCAGTGCGGCTATTGCGTGGATCGCTGCGAAGAGTACAGCTCCCGGGGTTGGGAATCGCACTCCCCCAGAGGCAAGTGGTACTTCCTGCGTGAAGTCCTGGAGGGCCGAGAGAAGATCACGCAGGAGTGGGTCACCAAGTTCTTGATCTGTACTACCTGCGAGGTCTGCGAGAACACCTGTCCGCTGGACCTTCCCATCGAGCCCTCCTGGCTGAAGCTGCGGGGCAAACTCGTCAACGACGACAAGATGATGACCTTCCCTCCGTTCGAGATGATGGCCGCCTCTTTGGAGAAGGAAGGGAACATCTGGGCCTCCTACCGTCAGGACCGCTCTGCCTGGCTGCCCGCCGACCTCAAGGACAAGCTGCCGGATAGGGCCGACATCGCCTACTTCGCCGGGTGTACGGCAAGCTACGTGGAGCCGGACATCGGGCAGGGGAGCGTGCGGCTCTTGGAGGCAGCCGGCATTGAGTTCACGTATCTGGGTGATGAGGAGAACTGTTGCGGTATCCCCATGCTGATGGCCGGCAAATGGGACCTGTGGGTCGAGAACATGAAGCACAACATCGCTGCAGCCAAGGCGAAGGGGATAAAGACGGTCGTAGCGTCGTGCCCGGCCTGTCACCTGGTCTGGAAGACCTACTACCGCGACTGGTGCGCCAAGCTCGGCATTCCGTACGACATCGAGAGTGTGCACTACTCGGAGATTGTGGCCGACAAGGTCCGTGCGGGAGAGATCGAGTTCACACGCGAGGTGCCCCTGACTGTGACCTTCCACGACTCCTGCCACATTGGCAGGGCAAGCGGTGTGTACGAGCCACCGCGTGACCTCCTGGCGGCCATCCCCGGCATTGAGATGAGGGAGATGGAACACAACCGTGAGGACGGCCTGTGCTGCGGTTCGGTGCTCACGCTCATTGGAGAGCCTCCGGTTGCCCACAAGATCGGCGATACACGGCTGAAGGAGGCGGTGGACATCGGCGTCAAGGACATCGTGGCCCTCTGCCCCTGCTGTGAATTCCAACTGCGGGTGAGCGCCGACCGTGTGGGCAGGGACATCCGTGTCCACGATCTCAGTCATCTCGTGGCCACGGCCCTCGGCCACGAACTCGACGACCCCACGCCACATGCGCTCAGTATGTGGGCGGTCTTCGAGAAGATGGTGTATTTGATGGAGCCGGCGGCCATGGCGGCACTCATGGAGGAACTCTATCCACAGATGCTGGAGGCGATGCCCCTGGGCATGGGAAAGATGATGCGCGGAATGGCGAAGGTGCCTGGGGCCCTCGATGCCATGAAGACGCTCATGCCCAAGCTCTTTCCCCTACTCATGCCGAAGATCATGCCGAAGGTCATGCCCGACATGATCGAGGCGGTAGGCAACCGCATCGAGATGCCCGAGCACATGCTGGAGCAGATGCCCGACCTGCTGCCCAAGACCATGGAAAATCTCATGCCGAACATGCTGCCTCTGCTCATGCCCTACGTGGTGCCCAGCCTCGTCGCTCACCTGAAGAACGGTGCTGGGGGGGAGTAAGGAGAGTCCAGCGGGGCGGCATAATCCGTGACTTGGCACGAGAGCCGTTCTCTGTTCCGGGGTGGCGCCCGAGGCTTGGGCGCCACCCCGGAACGCTGTGTGCGGGAGAGGCCAAGCCATCTTCGGACTTTAGTTGCGTGGGCTTCCAGCCGAAGAATCGATAGACTGCTCCACGCAGAGAGGGCAGGGCGGCTAGGGCAGGAGGTGAAGGCAGGCAATGATGGGTACTTCGCAGCTGGAGGTGTCTCTCTCCGTCGGAACGCTCCTACTCGCCTCCGTCTGTGCATTCGTCTTGGGCGCCGTCATCGGTTCCTTTCTCAACGTGGTCATCTACCGTGTGCCGCGGGGGGCATCGATCGTGCGCCCGCCCTCGGCCTGCCCCGTGTGCGGGCACAGTATTCGTTGGTATCACAACCTTCCTGTTGCGGGCTGGCTGGCGCTCCGAGGGCGCTGCCGCGATTGCGGCGAGAGGATCTCTGTGAGGTACCTTCTGGTCGAGGCCGCCACCGGTGCGCTCTTCGCCTTGGCCGTGGTGGTCTTCGGCCTGAGTGCTGAGTTGCCCCTGGTACTCGGCTTCATCTCGGTGCTGATAGCCGTAGCCTTCATCGATCTGGACTTCCACGTCATCCCCGACCGTATCGTCCTTCCCGCCTCTCTCGCGGCACTCATCTATTCCATCGCGCTCGACCCGTCGCGATGGTGGCAGTATGTGGTCTGGGGGCTGGGGGCAGCTCTCTTCCTCTTCGTCATCGCACTCGTGTGGTCAGGCGGTATGGGCATGGGCGACGTGAAGCTCGCTTTGTTGCTGGGTTTCGTGCTCGGTCCGCAGGTGGTCGTCGGGCTGTTCGTAAGCTTCTTTCTGGGCGGCCTGACGGGGGTGGTGCTGCTTGCCACCGGCCGGAAGGGTCGCAAAGACCGTCTCCCCTTCGGTCCGTTCCTTGCCGTAGGAGCCCTTCTCGCCCTGTTTGTCGGCACGCATGTCACCGACTGGTACCTCGGGCTCTTGTAGATGAAGGAGCAACGCAGGGCAGGGTCACTCGTATCCAACCACAGACAATGTGCGTTCATACTGGCGGGCTGTGCAGATGTGGGGCGGTCGTGAGAGAATTGGCGTTGTGCGCTTTGAGAGCCGGGCACTTTGAGGAGGAGACGGTGCGAGTGCGCACAGGTGAGAAGACCGCGCAGACGGGTGTGCCCTCTCATCGGGAAGGGTAACTTGGTGACTTCGTCGAATAAGCCTTACTGCAGGGTTGAGCCTTTTCCTGGCAACCCGCAACGGCAAGTCGAGGGTTGGAGCCATGGGGTTTCTTGGCGGTAGACGCGAGCCTATAGGGCTTCAGATAGGGAAGGCCAGTGTGGTGGCTGCCCAGCTCAGCGGGCGGCCTCACGAGCCGGTGCTCCGCACGTTTGCCGAGCGGCTCCTGCCGCCGGGCATAGTGTTCGAAGGCGAGGTCTTGGATCCCGAGAGCCTGGCGGTCGAGTTGAAGGCTCTCTTCAAGGAATCGTCGCTCAAGGGCAAGGTGGTGAGAGTCGGGGTTGGCAATCAGAAGGTGGTCGTGCGTAACATCGAAGTTCCCGATATGGATCCCGAAGAGCTGCGGGGCGCCATCGAGTTCCAGGCTCAGGACTACATCCCGCTGCCCATCGAGAACGTGACGCTCGATTATCAGGTGGTGGGCCGGCAGGTGGACGAGGACGGCGTCGTCCGGCAAAAGGTGTTGCTCGTTGCCGCACAGACCGACATGATCCAGCAGTTTCTCACGGCGTGCCACAAGGCGGGGCTGGTGGTGGAAGGCATCGATCTGAACGCGTTCGCTGTTCTCAGGGCCCTCACGCCACCCATACCGTTCCTTGAGCAAGGGGCCGCTCCTGAGGAGGCCACGGGGTTTCTGAACATCGAGTCCTCGGTCAACACGCTGGTCGTGGCAGCAGCGGGTATACCGATGTTCACCCGCATCAGCAGCTTTGCCTATGACAACTTCCAGAGTGTTCTCGTGGAGCACCAAGGGGTCCCCCCGGAGGATGCGAGGGCGCTCACTGAACTCATCGGGGTGCCCGGCCCGCTGGCGGCCTTCGAGGAGAGCTACTCCGCAGCCACGGTGACCGATGTCAGGGGCACACTCGAACGTGTGGCCGACCAGTTCTCCGCCGACATCAGGCGCTCCCTCGACTATTATCTGAGCCAGGAGTACGCGGTTCCCGTGGCGGGCTTGGTGTTGAGCGGCAGGGGTCCCCTGCTGCGCAACCTCGACTCCTACCTGAGTGAGAGCTTGGGCCTCCCCGTGGAGATAGGCAACTCCATGGTGCGAATCGTAGCCAACAAGACTGGTTATCCCGATGAATACGTCGCCGCCATGGCGCCACGCTTGGCCGTGCCCATCGGACTGGCTCTGGACGAGGTTGAGTGATGGTGCGGCGTATCAACCTGGTCCCTGCCAGCGAGCGCAGGCGTACCGAGACCGACGTGGGCATGTTGGTGCTTATAGTCATCGCCGTGGTCGTGGTCGCCGCTGTGGTCGGCAGCTACGTGTTCCTGAGCGGAGAGAGAACGGCCAGGCAGGAGGAGTTGAATCGCCTCCAGGCCGAAATACGGCAGATCCAGACAGAGCTTGCCGGGCTGGCAGGGTTCGAGAGGCTGCAGGCGGAAAAGGATGCGCTTGAGAAGACGGTACAGCAGGCGTATGTAAGCCGCACGCTGGTGTCGGAGATTCTGGGTGATCTGAGTTTGGTTATCCCCGAGACCGCGTGGCTGGGTTCGTTGTCGCTTGAAAGCCCGCCTGCAGTGGTCGTGGGCGCGCAGGCGCCGGACCCGGAGAGCAAGACTGTTCCCCTGGGGACGTTCACGGTGGAGGGCAACACGTACTCGTTTGAGGAGGTGGCGGGCGTCTTGGTGCGCTTCGAGACCATCCCGGCACTGGTGGAGGTCACCTTGGGGAACGCAGGCGATCCGCGGGGTAGTGTGGACCCGAACGTCGAGGTGCGCGGCTTCACGATAAGCGCGGGGGTCAAGAACGCGCAGCCGGATGACACGCCCCTGCCGGTCAGCCGAGTGGAGGTCTCGCCGTGAACCGCCGAGTCGTATATCTGCTCGCCGGCGTTGTCTTGGTCGTCGTCGTGGTGGTGTACTGGTTCGTGCTCTTGAACCCCCTCATGAACGACATCACCGACACGAACGCGCAGATAGAGCAGAGCGAGCAGACGCTCTCAGGCCTCAAGGTACGGCTGGCCCAGAGCGAGCAGACCCGCCGCGAGGCGGGCATGAACCAAGGGCGCCTCATCGAGTTGGCCAAGATGGTACCGGCAGGCGAGGAGCTGCCCAGTCTACTTCTGCAGATACAAGATCTCGCCACGGAGTCGGGCATCGACTTCATGAGCATCAGCCCGGGGCAGAGTTCACCTTCGCCCGGCTTCCAGGTCATTCCTCTGCAGTTGCAGTTCACAGGGTACTATTTCGATCTCAACGATTTCATATACCGCGCCGAACAGCTGGCCGCCGGTCCGGGCCGCCTGCTGGGCGTCCAGAGCCTGCAGCTGGCCCTCTCCGGGGAGCAGGTGGGCCGAAGCTCACCAGAGCTCGAGATCACCATGACCATGAACGCCTATCAGAGGAACCCTGCACTGGAACCGGCGCCTCCCGCGGCGGCCCCCACGGAGACACAGCCGGTGCAGGAGCAGTAGGAGAGACGCATGAAGACATCCATTGCACGCCATATCGTGTGTGTCGCAGTGCTTGCGTTGGTATGTCTGGCCGTGGGGTTGGCGGCGTGTGGGGGCGAGGAGGCCGCATCGCCGACGACGATGCCGGCGATGACGGGCCAGGGTACCACCACCACCATCGCCGTCGCTGCGCTTGTCATCGATCCGTTCTCTCTCTACAAGGCCAAGGATCCCTTCATACAGCAGGCCCTGCCACCCACGACTACGACCACGAGGGTCACCACTACGGGTACGGGCCCGACGACCACCGGTACCGGCACCACCACCACGACCAAGAGCGGCACCACCACCACGACCAAGAGCAGTCGTACCACCACGGCGCTACACAGCCTCAAGATACTTGCCATCGACGTGGTCAACGGCGTGCCCACAGTGACCTTTGAGGTCGATAGCGTCATCTTCTCCGATAAGAAGAAGGGTGATGTGGCGAGCACGACTTGGGGACAGATCAAGGTGGTGGATATCAACGCGGGCACACAGACGGTGATCCTCCTGCACGGCAGCGAGACACGCGTCATGCAGGTGGGGCAGTCGATCCTCAAGTAGCGAGCGGACCGTACCGCCGATATTCCATGCCAGCACTCAGGTTCACCACCGCAGGAGAATCGCATGGGCCGGGAGAGGTCTGTGTCCTCACCGGCGTGCCTGCGGGTCTGTCTCTGCCGGTCGAAGTCGTTGACGCGGAGTTGGCCAGAAGGCAGCGTGGGTACGGCCGGGGTGGACGCATGAGGGTGGAGCGAGACCGGGTGCGTATCCTCTCCGGGGTGAGGTGGGGGGAAACGATAGGTACGCCGATCGCGATGCTCGTCGAGAACCGCGACCACCTCAATTGGATTCCCGCCATGCAGGTGGAAGAGCCGACGACAGAGGAGAGGGCGGCCGTGCGGCAGGTGACGGTACCCAGGCCCGGCCACGCCGACTTCGCTGGTCTCGCCAAGTACGGACACGAGGATGTGCGGAACGTCCTTGAGCGGTCGAGCGCCAGGGAGACGGTCGGAAGAGTGTGTGCCGGCGCAGTGGCCAAGCTGGTGTTGAAGGCCATAGGGGCGGAGGTGCGGGGCAGAGTGATCTCCATCGGCCCCGAAGTGGACGACACGCCGGTCGACTACACCGAGCCCCACAGCGTCGACTGGAAGGCGGTGGAGGCGGGCGAGTGCGCATGCCTGGACGGGAGCGCCGAACGCCGCATGCGGGCGGCTATCGATGAGGCCAAGGCGGCCGGGGAGTCGCTGGGTGGTGTCATAGAAATATGGGCCTGGGGTCTTCCGCCGGGCTTTGGTGGGTACGGATTGCCGGGAGAGAGGCTCGACGGGCTGCTCATGGGCGCCATCGGAGGCATTCCTGCTCTCAAGGGTGTGGAGATCGGCACCGCCTTCGAGAACGCGAGCCGCGTGGGTTCGGCGGTGCACGATCCGTTGGTCCTCTGCGCCGAGGTGGGAGGCGGGGTGATCACGAGGCCTTCGAACAGGGCCGGCGGCATCGAAGGTGGCATGACCAACGGTATGCCCATCATCGCGCGGGCGGCCATGAAACCGATACCCACACTCACGACGCCGCTTCCCTCCGTGGACGTGAGCGGTCTGCGGGCAACTTCCGCGCACAAGGAGCGCAGCGACGTCACCGCGGTACCGGCAGCACGGGTGGTCGCCGAGGCCATGGTCGCGTGTGTACTCGCCTCCGCGTGCTTGGAGCAACTTGGAGGGGACAACATGCAGTCTTTTCTCGCCTCCTTCGAGCGGTACGTCGCCGGGCTCGAGGCGCGCGGGTTGTGGGCCCGGTAGTCGCCCTCTCCGGGTTCATGGGCAGCGGCAAGACCACTGTGGGCAGCTTGGCCGCTGCCCGCCTCGGATTCGCCTTCCTCGATCTCGATGAGGAGGTGGAGCAATCGGCCGGCATGAGAATCGAGGAGATCTTCTCGCGGGAGGGGGAAGAGGCCTTCCGGACCCGTGAAGCCGCCGTGCTTCACGAACTCCTGCGCCGTCATCGAGAGGTGGGAAACCGGTCCGGCCTGATAGTATCTTTGGGCGGCGGGGCGGTGACCGTGCCCGCTGTGGCCGAACTACTCAAGCGTGAGGCAATCGTGATCTTCTTGAAGTCCGACGTGGAGGATGCCTGGAAGAGGGTCCAGGGTTCCACGCGACCTCTGGCGGCCTCCTCCTCTGGGTTCCGCAACCTCTTTGCGCGGAGAGCCCACGCATATGCGGCCACGGCCGACGCCACGATAGAGACAGGCAGCCGGTCGGTGGAGCAGGTGGTGTCGTCGGTGGTCGAGACCATCCGCGGCGCCGCGGAGGCGAGGGCGTGATGTGGTCTGTGAACCTCGTTCAGACTCAGCGCCGTTCGTCCATAAGGGGCGGGCCGGACGCCGCATCGGTGCTCGGCGAACGAGCGGCCCGGGTGGCGGCGGCGGGACGTAGGCTCTTCGTGATCACCGACCGCAACGTGATGGGGCTCTGGGGTGCCGAAGTCATCGGAACCCTGGGTGAGGCGGCGGGAACGAGCGGAGTCAAAGTCGTCCCACCAGGCGAGAACAGCAAGAGCGTCGCCACGGCAGAGTCGTGTTGGCAGTGGCTTGCTTCGGTGGGTGCGCGGCGTGACGACGCGATAGTTGCCTTGGGTGGTGGCGTTATCGGGGATCTGGCCGGGTTCGTAGCGGCGACATACCTGAGAGGCCTGGAGCTGTGGCAGGTGCCGACAACCCTTCTCGCCCAAGTGGATTCCAGCGTTGGCGGCAAGGTTGGGATCAACCTTGCGCAGGGCAAGAACCTGGTCGGCTCCTTCTATCAGGCGGATCTGGTGGTCATCGATCCTTCTTTCCTGTCCACTCTTGCCCAGAATGAGTTCGCCGGAGGCCTGGGTGAAGTGGTCAAGTATGCCCTGCTCGCTGATGACGACCTGCTCGAATACCTCGAGGGTAACCCTGAGAGCATCGGAGGGAGGTCGGAAGAGGTCTTCTCCACTCTGGTGCGGCGCTGCGTACAGCTCAAGGCCGATGTGGTCATCGCCGACGAGACGGAGCATGGGCCGCGCGCAGTACTCAATCTCGGCCACACGACCGCCCACGCCCTGGAGAACGCGCTCGGTTACGGAGAGATCGGCCACGGAGTGGCAGTGGGGCTGGGGCTGCTGGTGGCGCTCGCAGTGGGCGAGGTGAAGTGCGGGACTCCGCGCGAGCTCCGACCCCGGGTGGTTCGTCTCATGGATCGTCTGGGCCTGCCCACCCGGCTGCCTCTTCCTCCCGCCGAGAAGCTGCTCGAGGCGGCCCGGCGCGATAAGAAGATCAGCTCGCGAGGAAGCGGCTTCGTGTTGCTCGAGAAGCGAGGCAGGCCGGTGTTCGACGTCGACGTCACCCCGCTCGAGTTTGCTGAAGCCCTCGACGTCATCAGGGAGTGAGACGAGGCGGGGAATGGATGCGGTCGCTGCACAACCACTGCTCGTGGTGCTCCATGGGGTCAACCTCGATCTGCTGGGGGAGCGTCCGGTCGAGCATTACGGCACAGTCACGTTGGCCGGGGTGGAAGAGCTTGTGCGCGAAGAGGCGGAGCGGTTGGGTTGGCGGTGTCGCTTCCACCAGACGAATCACGAGGGCGAGTTCGTCGAACTGCTGCATGCGGCCCGCGGGGCGGAGGCTCTCATCGTCAACCCCGGGGCGTGGACGCACTACAGCTATGCCATACGAGACGCCCTCGAGCTCGTGCGAGGCAAGGTGGCGGAGGTGCACCTCTCGGCCATCGACAAGAGGGAGACATGGCGGGCGCAGTCGGTGATCCGCGACGTGGTGGACATCTCGATTTCTGGTGAGGGGCCGGAGGGTTATGGCCGGGCAGTCCGGGAGCTTGATCGGTTGGCCCGGGAAGGGGAGTGGCTCGTGTGAACGACCAGGCCGCTTCCGTTCAGAGCCTCCGGATCGAGAGGCTCAGAGCCCGCATGGAGGTTGCGGAGATCGATGTGCTCCTGGTGTCTTCACCCTCCAACCTTCGCTACCTGAGCGGTTTCTCGGGCGGCGAGGGTCTGCTGCTGGTGAAGCCGGACGACGTGCTTTTCGCTTCCGACTCCCGCTACACCCTACAGGCGGAGCAAGAAGCCCCGGGGGTGCGGTTCATGGAAGTCAACGATCCCATGCCACAGGTCTTGCCGACTCTGCTCGGAAAGGAATCGACCGTCGTGGGTGTCGAATCGGGATGGGTCACCCTCGCTACGTGGAAAGAGCTGGAACCCGCCCTCGAGGGCCGCCCCCGGCGGCTCATCCACGGCATGGTCGAGGAGTTGCGCAGAGTCAAAGACGACGAGGAGATACCGCACCTGCGTAGAGCGGGGGCTTTGGCGGCTTCCTCGCTCGACTATCTTGCCTCACGTGCCGTCCTGGGGCGTACTGAGGCTGAATTGGCCCTCGAACTGGAGTTCCATGTGCGCAGCAGAGGCTCAGAGGGGGTGCCCTTCGCCTACATCGTGGCGGGCGGTGAACGGGGAGCCATGCCGCATGCCCTTCCCAGCGAATACCGACTGCGCGAGGGTGATCTTATCGTGATCGACTTTGGTGCCGTGGTCGGCGGCTATGCGAGTGACATGACCCGCACATTCGGTGTGGGAAGCCTGAGCGAGGAGTGTAGGCGGATGCACCACGCGGTGCAACAGGCACAAGCTGCGGCAGTCGGCGCCGTCTGTGCCGGAGTTCGTTGTGCGGAGATCGATGCCATTGCGCGGAACCACCTGGAGAAGGCAGGCGTGCCGGGGGTGTTCCGGCACAGCGTGGGTCATGGTGTGGGACTCGAAGTGCACGAGGCCCCTCGCCTCAGTCAGAGCACAGACGACGTACTGGAGGCGGGGATGGTGGTCACCATCGAGCCGGCCGTCTACGTGGCCGACGTGGGCGGCGTGAGGATCGAAGACACGGTGTTGGTCACGCCGGACGGGTGTGAGGTGCTGACGGAGTGGGAACGGGGACTGCTCACGCTGACCTGAGCGCCTCAGCACTTCGACAAGCCGCTCTCTTCACGCGAGGCGGCATCGTGGTGTAAAATTCCTGGCTCATTACACGAGAAGGCGGGAACGATTGTTCCCTGCGCCCTTCCGCCGGCCTTCGAGGAGGATTGGACTCAGTGATCTCCACCAACCAGTTCCGCAACGGCATGACGATTCGTTTCGAAGATGACTTGTTCCAGATCATCGAGTTCCAGCATGTCAAGCCGGGTAAGGGTGGAGCGTTCGTGCGTACCAAGCTGAGAAACGTGGCCACCGGAGCGACCATCGACCGCACCTTCCGTCCGGAGCAGAAGTTCGAGCAGGTGCGCACGGAGAAGCGGGCCATGGCCTATCTCTACGACGAATCGGACCACATGGTGTTCATGGACAACGAGACATACGAACAGGTGTCGTTGCCCAAGGGCCTGTTAGAGGACCGTCTCGACCTCATGAAGCTCAACATGGAGGTCGATGTGGTGTACATGGACGACCAGCCGTTCAATGTTGAGTTGCCCATCCTGATGGAATTGGAGGTTGTCGAGACCGCCCCGGGTGTCAAAGGCGACACCGTGAGCGGCGGCAGCAAGACGGCGGTCTTGGAGACCGGGGCTGTTGTCCAAGTACCTCTGTTCGTGGAAGTCGGCGACGTGCTGAAGATCGACACCCGGACGAGGGAGTACAACGCCCGCGTGTAGGGCGTTGGTGGGCGGCGGCGGAGAGCCGCAGCTGAGAGGTTCCTCATATGAAAGCACGCCGTATCAAGATCACCGACACGACACTGCGCGACGCTCACCAGTCATTGTGGGCCACGCGTATGAAGATGGGCCACATCGTGCCCATCCTGAGCAGCATCGACCAGGTAGGCTTCCACTCACTCGAGATGTGGGGTGGAGCCACCTTTGATGCCTGCCTGCGGTTCCTCGACGAAAACCCCTGGGAGCGGCTTCGCACCATCCGCCATCACTGCCGGCGTACTCCCCTGCAGATGCTGCTTCGGGGGCAGAATCTCGTTGGCTACCGGCACTACGGCGATGAGATAGTCCGTGCATTTGTTGCTCAGGCCGCCGACTCCGGCATCGACGTGTTCCGGGTCTTCGACGCCCTCAACGACACCCGCAACATCAGAGTGGCGGGGGAGGCCATCAAAGCTTCAGGCAAGCATTTCCAGGGGGCTGTTGTCTACACCATAAGTCCGGTGCATACGCTCGACCACTACATCGAAGTGGCTCACGAGCTCAGCGAGATGGGCGCCGACAGCATCTGCATCAAGGATATGGCTGCACTTCTCTCTCCTTACTTCGCCGAGCGGCTCGTGAGCAGGATGAAGAGGGAGATAGACCTTCCCATACAGTTGCATTGCCACTACATTGGTGGCCTCGCACCCATGACCTACCTGAAGGCGGTCGAGGCCGGTGTCGACATCATAGACACGGCTACCGTTCCTCTTGCCTTTGGGGCCAGTCAACCCGCCACCGAGATGATCGTCACCGCTTTCAAGGGAACCCCCTACGACACCGAACTCGATCTGGAGACGCTTTTCGAGATTGCGGAGTACTTCGAGAGGGTGAGGGAGGAATCCGGCCACGAGCGGGGAGTGACGTCACTCGACCACATGCGCGTGTACGAACACCAGGTGCCGGGTGGCATGATCTCCAATCTGATCTCCCAGCTGAAGGAACAGAAATCCGAGGAGCGCCTGCGGGAGGTGCTCGAGGAGATCCCAATCGTGCGCGCGGAGGTGGGGTATCCGCCTCTGGTCACTCCCACCAGCCAAATAGTGGGCACGCAGGCGGTCATCAACGTTCTCACGGGCAAACGCTGGCAGGTCGTGCCCGACGAGATGAAGGCCTATCTACGCGGCAAATACGGTAAGGCCCCGGGGCCGGTCGAGCCCGAGATCATGCGGCGGGTGCTGGGCGCCGAAGAACCGATCACCTGCAGGCCGGCCGACCTCATAGAAGAGACGCTTGACCAGTATCGTGAAGAGGTGGGTCCATTGGCCCGCAGCGAAGAAGATGTCCTGAGCTACGCTCTCTTCCCCAATGCAGCCAGGAGCTTCTTTGAGCGGAGGCATGTGGGGGCCGAACAGAACGTGTTTCTCACGGGAGAATCTGAGGAGGAGCTGGTGGGCGAAGGCGGCGCACTCAATACCCAACGTCTGCGGGAGCTGGTTGCTATCGTGGAGGCGGCGAACGTCGAAGAGCTGACCATCGAAGACGGTGGCATGCGCATCAGCGTGAGAAAGAAAGGTGTGTCGGCCGGCGACGTCACCTCGCCCGCTGCACCTGCGGCACCGAGTTCACCGGTGGCGTCAGGGGCTGCTCCCGCTCCTGCGCCGGTGGTACCCATGGCGGCCCCTTCGGCAGGTGTGCCGCCTGCCGGCGCAGAGACTACAACTACCGAGCCGGCCGTGGCGGCACCGTCCAACGGCTACCATCAGGTGGTCGCGCCCATGGTGGGCACCTTCTACACTGCGCCGTCGCCCTCGAGCGACCCCTTCGTTGCTCTGGGTACGCACGTGGACGAGGGGGATGTTCTCTGTATCCTCGAAGCGATGAAGCTGATGAACGAGGTGGCCTCAGAGGTGAGTGGCACCGTAAGGGCCGTGCACGTGGAGAATGCTTCCGCGGTGGAATACGGGCAGCCCTTGTTCTCGATCGAGCTCGACCCGGCGTAAGGCGGCGCCGTGTTCAGGCGGATACTGATTGCAAACCGGGGTGAGATAGCGCTTAGGGTCATCAGGGCATGCCACGAGTTGGGGGTGGAAGCGGTGGCGGTGTACTCGACCGCTGACAAGGACTGTCTCCACGTCAAGCACGCCGACCATGCAGTGTGTATCGGTCCAGCGCCCCCGCAGCACAGCTATCTTTCGGTTCCCTCGGTGATCGCCGCAGGTTTGACCACGGGGTGCGAAGCGGTGCACCCCGGCTACGGTTTCCTGGCTGAGAACGCGGTATTCGCCCGCACCTGCGACGAACAGGGTTTGGCTTTCATAGGGCCGACGCCGGCCAGCATGGACAATTTGGGCGACAAGTCCCTCGCCAAGCACATCATGAAGGAAGCGGGTCTTCCCACCATTCCCGGCAGCGACGGTCCCACAGCTGATGTCGCTGCCGCGCACGCCGTGGCTGATGAAGTCGGATATCCGGTGATGGTGAAAGCTGTCGCCGGCGGCGGCGGCCGGGGTATGCGCCTCGTTGAACAGCGTGATCTGCTGGAGCGTGCCTTCATGGCGGCATCGGCGGAAGCCGCAGCGGCCTTCGGCAATGGAGACCTCTACCTCGAGAAGGTCATCATCGACCCCCACCACATCGAGGTGCAGATCTTGGGCGACCGGCACGGCGGAGTCCTCACCCTGGGTGAGAGGGACTGTTCGGTGCAGCGTCGCCATCAGAAGGTGGTGGAGGAGTCACCCTCACCACTTCTCGACGCCGGTACGAGGGAGAGTCTGCAGGAGCTTGTGCGGCACGCCTGCGAGAAGGTGGGGTACGTGAGTGCCGGCACCCTCGAGTTCTTGGCCGACGCGGAGAAGCACTTCTACTTCATGGAGATGAACACCCGGGTGCAGGTGGAGCATCCGGTGAGCGAGATGGTGACCGGTGTGGACGTCATCCAGGAGCAGATCCGCATCGCGGCGGGGGAGCCCCTGTTTAGGACCGGCTCCCTCACCCCGGAGGGTCACTCGATGGAGTTCCGCATCAACGCCGAGGATCCGGGCAACGGCTTCCTGCCCCGGGCCGGTCGCATCGAGCGGTTGACCTTGCCCGGGGGACCGGGAGTGCGCCTCGACACGCACGTGTATCAGGGCTACGTCGTTCCTCCCTATTACGATTCGCTGCTCGCGAAACTGGTAGTATGGGGCAGAGACCGGAGATCCTGTATAGCCCGAGGCCTGCGGGCCTTGGGCGAACTGGAGATTGTCGGTGTGCCCACCACGAGGGACCTTCATCGAGACATACTCCGCCATCCCGCTTTCACGGATGGGCGCTTCGCGACGTCGTTCCTCGAAGAAGCGCGAGATGAGTTGCCGACGCTGAGAGAAGGGTGATCTCCCATGACCGATGAACAGATGAGCGTCGACTATCAGATTTCCGAGAATGTGCTCGAGGCTATCGTCCGTGGCGCTCTCGAGGGGGAGAGGCGGGCACGTATCCATGGCGGTGGCACCCTGGGGCGTGGGCGAGGTGTAGACGTCGACGTGGCTGAGCAGACCTGCCGCGTTACCGTGCTGCTCGACGGCCAAGTGGGCGAGGACCTCATCGAAGTGGGCATACTCGCACAGGACCGCATTGCCCGCAGTCTCACCCGGATGACGGGGCTCACCGTCGGTGCCGTCGATGTCACCTTCGCGGGTGTGTATCCCGTCACGCATAGCGAGTAGTTTTGGCGGGAGGACGCCGAAAGGCGCGGCGGGAGGCCTTGTTTCTTCTCTACCAAGCCGATCTCATGGGGGTTCCCGTGAATGAGGCCATCCGCCGGGCGGAAGCCGGGGGAGGGGCTCTCGATCCCTACTCCTTCGAGTTGGTCACCGGTGTGTCGAGTTGTCTCGAGAGGCTCGATCGGCTCATCTCCGAGCATCTCGAGGGGTGGACGATGACACGGGTGGCCCCGCTCGAGAGGAGTATCCTCAGGCTGGCTGCGTTCGAGATGACCGTCCCGGGAGATGTGCCCGCGGCTGTTGCCATCGATGAGGCGGTCGAGTTGGCCAAGCGTTACTGCTCAGACGAGGCGGCTGCCCTGGTGAACGGCGTGCTCGGCGCAGTGCAGCGGGCAGGAGAGGAGCAGGCTGCGCGTGAGGACGGCGCCTGATCCGGGTATTCGCTTCCCGTTCCGTCTGGTGGAACCGGCGTATAATTGCAACAACCTGACGCATGAACACTATGAGACTCATTGATGACCTTTCCCTCCCTGAGTCCGTAAGCGCGCTCGACGCAAGGCAGCTGGAACAGCTCGCCCGGGAGATCAGGCAGGAGATCATCGACACCATATCGGAGTGCGGGGGCCACCTGGGTGCGAGCCTGGGTGCCGTGGAGATCGCCATCGCACTCCATGCCGAGCTCGAGAGCCCTCGTGACCACATCATCTGGGACGTGGGCCATCAGGCCTACGCCCACAAGATCCTCACGGGCAGACTCGCCGAGTTTCGCAACGTCCGCAGGTTCGGTAGCATCTCCGGCTTCCCCAAGCGGTCGGAGAGCGACCACGACTGCTTCGGGGTGGGGCACGCCAGCACCTCGGTGAGTGCGGCCGTCGGCTTCGCCGAGGCCGCCCGCCTTCGCGGCGACCCGCACCCTCCCCGGGTGGTGGCGGTCATCGGCGACGGCGCCCTCACCGGAGGGTTGGCCTACGAGGGCTTGAATCAAGCGGGGCACCTGCGTACCCCTCTCGTGGTGGTGCTGAACGACAACAACATGTCTATCAAGCACAACGTGGGCGCCATGAGCGGATACCTGAGTCGCCTGCGCACCGATCCCACCCTCTACAGACTCCGCAAGGATATCGAGCGCCGGGTCCAAAAGCTGCCCGCTATCGGGGCGCAGATGTATGCGGTCGGCGGCCAGCTCAAGGAGGGCATCAAGGCGGCCCTGGTGCCGGGGATGCTCTTTGAGGAGCTCGGGTTCACCTACATCGGGGTGGTTGACGGACACGACATCGAAGAGATGCGGGCCAATCTGCGACGGGCATTCGATATTGGCGGCCCTGTCCTGCTGCACGTACGCACCACCAAGGGAAAGGGATATGGTCCGGCAGAGACCAAGCCCGAGAAGTTCCATGGGTGTGGAGCCTTCTGTGTCCGCACCGGCACCCTCCAGAGTGGTGGTTCCGGTGCCATCTCCTACACGGAGGCTTTCGGTCGAGCCATGGTCGAGCTCGCCCGAAGAGACGACCGTGTCGTGGGTATCACTGCCGCCATGGCCGGAGGGACGGGCCTTGACCACCTGGAGGAAGCCCTACCGGATCGCTTCTTTGACGTGGGCATCGCCGAGGAGCACGCCGTCACCTTCGCTGCGGGGCTGGCCGCCGCTGGGCTCAGGCCCGTGGTAGCCATGTATTCCACCTTTCTGCAGCGGGCCTACGATCAGCTCATCCACGACGTGGCCCTGCAGGGTCTCCCGGTTGTGTTTGCGATCGACCGGGCCGGATTGGTGGGCGAAGACGGCCCCACCCACCACGGCAACCTCGATCTCTCCTTTCTCAGGGCGGTGCCCGGCCTCACCATCTTCTGCCCCAAGGACGAGGCGGAGCTGCAGTGTCTGTTGGCGACGGCCCTCGAGATGGATGGACCGTCGGCCATACGCTACCCCCGAGGTGCGGGCGTCGGGGTTCCGCTTCCCCCGACCATCAGTCCGCTGCGCGGCCCGGGCATTGAGGTGCTCAAAGAGGGCCGCGGCGTGCTCGTCGTCGCCTGCGGCACCGGCGTGGCGAAGGCACTCGGGGCGGCGACTCTCGTGGCCGAAGAGGGCATGGAGGTGACGGTCGCCAACGCGCGTATTCTGAAACCCCTCGACTCAGACGCCATCATCCAGCTGGCCTCGGCTCACGAAGGGGTGGTGACCGTGGAGGAGAACAGCATTGTCGGAGGTTTGGGTGCGGCGGTGCTCGAGGTGCTTTCCGACGCGGGTCTCAACCTGTCTGTGGCCCGGGTGGGACTTCCCGACGCGTTCGTCGAGCACGGGCGGGTGGACGTCCTGCACGAGCAGGTGGGTTTCACGAGCGCTGCCGTGGCCGAACAGATTCGTCGTGTAGTCGAGGAGGGACGGCCTTGTGCCGGTGATCTGCGCCCTATGGCGATGCCCTCCTCTGGGTCGATGTCATAGCCTCATCGTATTGCTCGCTGGCGTGGCTTCCCGAAGTAGACTCGATGAGTTGATCGTCTCGCTCGACCTGGCGCCCACGCGCAGCCAGGCCCGGGCTCTCATCATGGCCGGTAGGGTAGAGGTTGACGGGCTGGTGCTGGACAAAGCGGGCACCCAGGTGCGTCAAGGAGCTACCGTCCGGGTGAAGAGCGGTCCCCGCTTCGTCTCCCGTGGCGGAGACAAACTCGCCCACGCTCTCACCGTGTTCGGCCTGGATGTAGGAGGGGTGAACGCCCTCGATGTGGGAGCGAGTACGGGAGGATTCACCGACTGCCTCCTGCAGGCCGGAGCGTTGCACGTCGTCGCTCTCGACGTCGGCAAAGGGCAGATCCATGCGCGACTCAGGGACGATCCCCGTGTTACCGTCATAGAGGCGATGAATGCGCGTTACCTCGCCGAAGACGCCCTTCCCTACCGGCCTGACTTCCTCACCGTGGATGTGTCGTTCATCTCTCTGCGTACGGTGTTGCCGGCATTGGATGGCATACGTGCCCCGCGGTTCCGGGCGCTCCTGCTGGTCAAGCCCCAGTTCGAAGCCGGCCGGCACCTCGTCGGTAAGAAGGGAGTCGTGCGCCGGCCCACCGTTCACCGGGAAGTACTCCTGCGCCTGACCGGCTTTGTGGCCGATACCCTGGGCTGGGAGGTACACGGCCTCACGGACTCCGGTCTGCCGGGGCCCGCAGGCAACAGGGAGTTCTTCATCTGGGCTGCACAAGGTAGTGGCGGAGGCGTTTCGCCTGATACTCTTGCGGGCATGGTTCAGGCGGTAGTCGACGGTGAAGCAGGCGGCACATGAAAGCGAGGCACATGCGGGGCACGGCGGGGGCAAGGGGGCGCAGACGGTGAAGGAACGGGTCACGTGCGCGGCGCTCATGACTCATCTGGTGCCTGCTGTTTCGCACGATTCGGTCGGGCGAGTCATGAAGGTCTTGGCTGAGCGCGGGGTGAATGTCCTCGTCCCGAAGAGCGAGATCGACAAGCATGGCCCGGTGTTTCTACCGTATGGGTCGCTTGTCGAAGCTGTGGGTGTATCTGAAGTGGGCCGGGCGGAAGTCTGCCTGGTATTGGGAGGGGACGGCACCATGTTGCGGGCCCTCCGGGTGTTTGGGCCTCATCAGGTACCGGTTGCAGGTGCGAATCTGGGCCGAGTGAGCTTCTTTGCCACCATAGAGCCACTGCACGTGGAGCAGGGGGTGGAACGGGTACTCGAAGGCGAGTACCGGATATGTGAGCTTCCTGCCTTGGATGTGGAGAAGCAGGGGCGTCGCTTCAGTGCCTGTAACGATGTAGTTGTGAGCCGGGCCTCAGGAGCCACCGTGGCGGAGTTGTCATACAGCATCGGGGACGTTCAGTTCCCCACGGTTCGCTGCGACGGTCTCATCGCTGCCACCCCTGCAGGCTCCTCGGCCTACAACCTCTCGGCCGGTGGTCCTTTCCTGGGCCTGGGATTGGAAGGGTTCGCCGTCTCGTACATATCGCCACACAGCCTCTCCACCCGTCCCCTCGTCGCCGCTCTGGGCGACCCGTTCTTGATAGAGAACCGCTCCCTCCGCGAGGTGGCCGAGCTGTTGGTGGACGGCGAGCAGGTGGGTCATCTCTCCCCTGGTGGCTCCCTGGCTGTCACGATGCGAAGGGGAGCGGCTCTTCTGGCCCTCCTGCCCGGCACCAGCCTGTATCGCAACTTCCGTGATCGCTTCGTGGGTGGAGCAGGGGCCGGAAGGGAAGGATGACGGCCCCCCGGCCGGCGTAGGTGGACAAAGGAGCAGTGGGTGCTTGCCTCGCTCAGCATACGTAACTTCGTGCTCATCGAAGATGTGGCGGCAGAGTTCAAGCCGGGTCTCACGGTGCTCACGGGGGAGACGGGAGCGGGCAAGACCTTGCTCACCCGGGCTCTGGGGCTGCTCATGGGAGAGCGGGCCCCCGAGGGCTTGGTGGGTGCCGGGGGGGAGGACGCCCTGCTCGAGGCCGTGTTCGAATTGTCGGAGGGTGACACCCTTCGTGTACCTGCCGACCTGGCCGACATGGCCGGGGTCGGGGCGGGAGATGTCGTGGTGTCACGCCGGTTGTCCCGTTCAGGACGCAACCGCTGTTTCGTGAACGGAGTCACCGTGCCCCTCGGTCGACTGGAAGCCGCCCTCTCGGGTTTGATCGCCTTCTCGGGGCAGCATGAGCACCGGCGCCTGTTGCATGCACACTACCAACGCGACGTGCTCGACGCCTTTGCTGGGATAGAGGAGCCGGTGAACGAGCACCGCGCGCTCTATCGACAGACCATCGAAGCCGGGCGCCGTCTCGAAGAAGCGAGGGCCCACAGCGAGGAGCGGGCCCGGGAGTACGAGCTGCTCAGGTTTCAGGAGTCCGAACTCGTCGAAGCTGCTCTCTCTGTGGGGGAGGAGGGGGCCCTCCTTGCCGAGCAGCGAATGTTGGCGAGTGCAGAGGAGATGAAGTCCGGGCTGGCAGCGGCCGCGCGTGTCCTCAATGCGGCGGAAGCGGATGCGGCGGAGGGAGAAGACTGTCTCGCGCTGGTTGCCAAGGCGAAGGCGTGTGTGTCCAGTTTCGAAGGTATGGATGCGGCACTCGATGGGCATATCGCCGGACTCATGGACATCTACTACCGTATCCCCGAGATCGCCCGGGCTCTGCGCCGCTATGCGGAAGGAATCGTGGTTGATCCCGGGCGTCTCGCCGAGGTGGAGGCACGGCTACGCGTATGCACGGATCTGGGCCGCAAGTACGGAGGGTCGACTGAGGCGGCGGTCGGCTTCCTCGCCACCGTGCAGGAGCGTCTGGAGCTGCTTCGCGGGGAAACCGGCGACCTCAGGCGTGTGGAGACGGAGTACGCCACCGGAAGAGAGCGTTGCCTGCTTCTGGCCCGCGCCTTGAGCGACCGCCGACACGAAGCAGCCGCGGGGCTGGAGCGCGCGATTCAGGAAGAGCTGGCCGATCTCGACATGGGAAAGAGCCGGGTGGCCATCCGTGTCACGACCGGGAGTGACTGGCAGGGGCTCAGTGAGTGCGGAGCCGACACGGTGGAATTTCTCCTCGAATCGGATCCGGCCATGCCACCCCGCCCGCTGGCGAAGGTCGCCTCGGGAGGTGAACTCTCGCGAACGCTGCTGGCAGTGAAGTGCGCTCTTCTCGGTGTGGAGGGACCGGAGACCCTGGTCTTCGACGAGGTCGACGCGGGCGTGGGTGGGATCACGGCACTGGCGGTGGGCCGGAAACTCAAGGAACTCGCCGAGGCCAACCAGGTCATCGTGGTCACCCACCTTCCGCAGGTGGCGGCTTTTGCTGATCACCACTATCGTGTGGAGAAGACCGCAGCGGCAACGGGTGCGGTGACCAAGCTGACCCTGCTCGCCGAGGGGCAGTCGGTCTCGGAGCTTTCCCGCATGATGGGAGGGAGGCCGGGCGATGAGGGAGCGCACGCGCACGCGCAGGCGCTCAAGGACAGGGCCGCATCCGGCTTGCTAGACTAGAGAGGGCGCCCTTGGCCTGACATCGTGACCCGGGGACGGCTCCAGCCGTACTGGTACACCGTGGAGAGAAGGTTGAGGGATGGCGAAGCACATTTTCATCACCGGCGGTGTGGTCTCCTCGTTGGGAAAGGGTATTACGGGCGCGTCTTTGGGCCGGTTGCTCAAGAGCCGTGGTCTTCGTGTGGTCATGCAGAAATTCGACCCCTACCTCAACGTCGACCCCGGCACCATGAGCCCCTTCCAGCACGGAGAAGTGTTCGTGACCGAAGACGGGGCGGAGACCGATCTCGACCTCGGTCACTACGAACGCTTTATCGACGAGAACCTCACGCGCGATGCCAACGTCACCTCGGGCTCTGTTTACTACAACGTGATCCGCAAGGAGCGTAGGGGGGACTACCTGGGGGGCACCGTCCAAGTCATTCCCCACATCACCAACGAGATCAAGGAGCGTATCGCCCGGGTGGCGCGCGATCCTCTGGTCGATGTGGTCATCACAGAGATCGGCGGTACGGTGGGCGACATCGAGAGCCTGCCCTTCTTGGAGGCCATCCGCCAGTTCCGTAACGACGTCGGCCGCACAAACGTGCTCTACATCCACGTCACACTCATCCCCTTCATCGGGGTCTCGGGTGAGCTGAAGACCAAGCCCACGCAGCACAGTGTGAATACGCTGCGTGGCATCGGTATCCAGCCCGATATCGTCGTGTGCCGCTCCGACAGGCCCATCAACCAGGAGCTCAAGGACAAGATAGCCCTGTTCACCGACGTGGAGCCGCGCGCGGTCATCTCTGCGGTTGACGCGGCGAACATCTACTTCGTCCCGCTCAGTCTACGGGATGAGGGCCTGGATCAGTTGGTCGTCAGCAAGTTGGGTATCGACGCCGGAGAACCCGACCTCACCGAGTGGAATCAACTCGCGAGCAGGATAGGGGAGCGTTCGGGGGTGGTGAGGATCGCCCTCGTGGGCAAGTACGTGCAACTGCAGGACGCCTACTTGAGCGTCGTCGAGGCACTCAGCCACGCAGCCGTTCACCAGGGCTGTGGCCTCGAGACGATGTGGGTGGACGCCGAGACCCTGAAGCCGGATGAGATCCGCGCCCGGCTCGAACTGGCCGACGGTATCCTGGTGCCGGGGGGTTTCGGCGTGCGGGGTATCGAGGGGAAGATCCTCGCCGTGGAGTACGCACGGGAAAACAAGGTGCCCTTCCTGGGCATCTGCCTTGGCCTGCAGGTTGCACTGGTCGAGTTTGCCCGGCACGTGGTCGGCATGGTGGGTGCCAACTCCTCCGAGTTCGATCCCTCCACCAACTACCCGGTCATCGATCTTCTGCCCGAGCAGAAGGATCTGGTCGACATGGGCGGCACCATGCGCCTGGGGTCGTCACCCACCAAGGTCGCTCCGGATACGAAAGCCTTCGCTGCGTATGGAGAAGAGGTCATCTACGAGCGCCACCGGCATCGTTACGAGGTCAACAACATCTTTCGCAGCCAGCTGCACGAAACCGGCCTCGTGGTGAGTGGTGTCACTCCCGACGACCGCTTGGTCGAGATCATCGAACTGCCGGACCACCCCTGGTTTCTCGCCTGCCAGTTCCACCCGGAGTTCAAGAGCCGTCCCACCAAGCCCCACCCCGTGTTCCGTGATTTCGTCGAGGCGGCCGTCAGCTGCTCGTGTGGCTCGGCTTCGCCCGCGGATGCGGCCCGGGTGGAGGAGAGAGAGGCCGGATGAGTGCGGGCGTGAAAGAGCCGCTGCCCGCTTTGCCTGATCCTCAGCCCCAGAGGTTGGCCGGCCTGTTCGCCGAGTTGGCCCGTTTGGTCACGCCCTCCAGGAAGGAGCGGCCGGTTGCCGACTTGGTGCTGAGTTTCCTGCGGTCACTGGGGTTGGCCCCCTGGGAGGACGACGCCGCCACGATGGTGAACGGCGTTGCCGGCAACGTTCTATGTTCCGTACCGGGGCAAGGCAATGCCGGCGGGGAAGACGGTATTCCCCGCCTGGCTCTCGGAGCCCACATGGACACGGTGGCTTGCTCCGGGGACATACACCCGGTGCTCGAGGACGGCGTGTTTCGTAGCAGTGCAGGTACCATTCTCGGCGCGGACGACAAGGCCGCAGTTGCCGTGCTGCTCCATGCCTCTGAGCTCCTCCTCGGTGCCGGTCTGACGGTCCCTCCCTACGAGCTCTTCTTCACCGTAGCCGAGGAAGTGGGTCTGCGGGGGGCCAAGGCCATGAAGCCTGGGGTGTTTCGCAGCCGGCGGGCGCTCGTACTCGACGCTTCGGGTCCGGTGGGAGGGGTCATCGTGCGGGCACCCGGCCAGAACACCATCTCCGCTCTCTTCACCGGCAGGGCGGCGCACGCCGGGGTGGAGCCGGAGAAGGGCATCAACGCCATCGCCGCAGCGGCCAGGGCAGTGGCCGACATGCCGCTGGGAAGGCTGGACGACGAAACCACCGCCAATATTGGCCTCATAAGTGGCGGCTCTGCCCGAAACATCGTGCCGGAGAGCTGTCGGGTCGAGGGCGAGGTGCGTAGCCACTCGGAAGAGAGACTCGCCGATGTCACGCAGCAGGTGATCGAGGCCTTGAACTGGGGCGCGGCCGTGGGCGGTACTGATATCGAGATAGACGTGAGCGAAGAGTACAGGGCCTATGCTCTCTCCCGGGAGTGCTCTGTGGTCAAGTTGGGCAGGCAGGCCCTTCAGGCGGCCTCTCTGGTCCCCCGCATCGAGTCGGCAGGCGGGGGCTCGGATGCGAGCATACTGAACGGATGGGGCGTGGAGACCGCCAACATGGCCATCGGCATGGAGGCGGTACATACGGCGGAGGAGCACGTGAGCCTCAAGGACATGGTCGCCCTCACCCGGGTGGTTATGGCGGCTATACTTCTCTCTGCCGATGAGGCGCCCTCGAAGGAGAGTTCTCGTGAAGGAAGCTGAGAAACCACGCGTGGTGGCACGACGGATTGCCTACAGCGGAGCCTACCTCGGCCTCCGGGTGGACGATGTGGTGATGCCCGACGGCTCGATGGTGGTCCGGGAAGTCGTGGATCACCCGGGGGCGGTCGTCATCGCTGCGCTCGACAAAGCGGGAAGAGTGGCTCTCGCCCGTCAATACCGACACGCAGTGGAAGACGACCTGCTCGAATTACCGGCGGGGGTCATCGATACCGGGGAACAACCCTCCGTGGCGGCGGCCAGAGAACTCCGGGAGGAAGCCGGCGTGGCCTGTGCCCGCCTCGACTCCCTGGGCAGCTTCTTCTCGTCACCGGGCTTTCTCCACGAGGAACTACACGCCTTCCTGGCGCGTGAGCTGGCGCATGTGGGAACCGATCCAGACGACGACGAAGATATCGAAATCGAATGGCACGACTTGGCCGGTCTCCTAGGCGAGCCCGGCCGGCTGCGCGATGCCAAGACGCTCGCCGCCCTGCTCTTGGTGGACGCCTTCCTACGCCGGGAGGAGACGAGCGGCGCCTGAGGTCTCCGGCCCGTGACCGGTTCACGGCCGGCTCGTGATACGTTCACGCGAGGCACCGCCCGCGTGACGGTGCCAAGACATGCTGCATACACTGGAAGCTACGTGAAAGGCTGAATGGACACTTCATGCGAATCGGAGTGCTGAAGGAGATAAAGCCGGAGGAGTACAGAGTGTCGCTCACGGCGGCAGGTGCGAGAGAGCTGACCTCCCGTGGCCACGATGTCTTCGTGGAGCAGGGCGCAGGCCTCGGCTCGAACATCAGAGATGAGGACTTTGCGGCATCAGGGGTAACCATCGTACCCGACGCCGCCGCCGTCTTCGAGGAAGCGAAGCTCCTGCTCAAGGTCAAGGAGCCGCTGCGCGAGGAGTACGAACGTCTGCGGCCGCACCATGTCCTCTTCACGTATCTGCATCTCGCCCCCGACACGGTGCTCACCCAGGCCCTCGTGGACAGCGGCGCGGCCTGCGTGGCCTACGAGACTGTCCAGAACGACAACGGCCGCCTTCCTTTGTTGGCTCCCATGAGCGAGATTGCCGGACGCCTGGCCACCCAGGTGAGCGCGCAGTACCTGGAGCGCACCAACGGAGGCAAGGGCAAGCTCATCGGCGGCGCGACGGGCGTCGAGGCGGCGCGGGTCCTTGTCATGGGCGCCGGGGTCGCCGGTGGCAACGCAGCCGCCATTGCCGTGGGGATGAAGGCCAAGGTGAAGGTGCTCGACGTCAATATCGATCGCCTCGCGGAGCTCGAGATGGCCCTTCCTCACGTGGAGTGCCTCATGAGCAACCAGACCACCATAGAGGAGCAAGTAGCCAAGGCCGACGTTCTCATAGGGGCCGTCCTCGTGCCGGGGGCAAAGGCTCCAGCGCTGGTGTCGGAGGAGCTGGTCATGGCCATGGAACCCGGGTCGGTCATCGTGGACCTGAGCGTCGACCAGGGCGGGTGTGTGGCAACATCACATATGACCACCCACACCGACCCTGTGTATCTGCGAAACGGAGTGGTCCACTACTGTGTGGGCAACATGGCCGGAGTGGTCCCCGTCACCGCGACGGTGGCGCTCACCAACTCCACCCTTCCCTATGTCATGCGCGTCGCCGACCTGGGCCTCGAGCTGGCTGCCCGGTCGGGGGCCGCGCTTGCGCGTGGCATCAACGTCTATGAAGGCAAGGTGGCCAACGCCGCAGTGGCGGAAGCCACCGGGTTGCCCTACGTGCCCATCGAGAGTCTCCTGCCCATTGACTTCGGGTAGGGTGTTCTGTGGTGTCCGGCGGCGACCTTTCGGCCCTGCGTGAATACCTGGTGGCTCTCACCCTCGAACAGGGTCTGAGCCGTACCACTGTTGAGGCGTACCGCCGCGATCTGGGGCAAGTGAGCGCCTTCTTGGAGACGAGGGGGGTGGGGCTGGCGGAGGCGGGTGCCGATGATCTCAGGGATTTCATGGCGGCCCACGAGTGGCGGCCGGCCACCAGAGCGAGGAAGCTGGCCGCGCTGCGGTCCTTCTATCGGTTCCGGGCGCAGAACGGTCTTTGCAGTACGGATCCCACTCTACGGCTGGCCTCGCCGCGATCGGAGACTCGGCTTCCCCGGCCGCTCACCGTGCAGGAGGTGAGCGACATGATGCTGCTGACCCCTGCCACACCTCTCGGCCTCCGTGATCGGGCGGCGCTCGAGATGCTCTACGGGGCCGGCTTGAGGGCCTCGGAGGCGGTATCGGTCCGCCTGCAGGATATCGATGCTGAGATCGGGTTTGTTCGGGTGATTGGAAAGGGGAACAAGGAACGCGTGGTGCCGCTGGGGCGGGAGGCCCTCAATGCCTTGGAGACCTACCAGGGCCGCGGACGTCCCCAGCTGGGTGTTCCCGGCACCTTGAAGCCGCCGTATGTACTCCTCAACGCACACGGCAGGCGGCTCTCCCGTCAGAGCCTGCACACCATCGTGAAGAAGTACGCCGCGCAACTGGGCCTCGCGGATGTCACCTCGACCCACACATTGCGCCACTCCTTTGCCACCCACCTTCTCGAGGGAGGGGCCGACTTGAGGGCCGTCCAGGAGATGCTGGGCCACGCCGACATCACGACCACCCAGGTCTACACCCAGCTCAGCAGGGCGCACCTCCGCCGCGTGTATGAGGATGCCCACCCCCGCGCCCGGGAGGGTTGAAGCGGTGCTCGGGAAAGGTCGGGTGGGCCGCTCCCCCTCCGAGAGCCGGGTGTTGTTCGTGATACTCGACGGCGTGGGCGTCGGTGCACTTCCGGATGCAGCACTCTACGGTGACGAGCAGACCAATACCCTGGGGCACGTCACCGGCACCGTGGCTGTGTCGCTACCCCGCCTCACCGGAATGGGTATCGGTCTGGTTGCCCCGCTGGCCGGGTGCCCACCGGTGGCCCACCCTACGTCGGTGGTGGGCCGCCTTGCAGAACGGTCACCGGGCAAAGACTCGACCACCGGCCACTGGGAACACATGGGACTGATACTCGAGCGGCCCTTCCCCACCTTCCCCGAAGGTTTCCCCGCGAGCTTCAGCGAAGGCTTGGAGCGGCTCACGGGGCGGCCCGTTCTCGGCAACAGAGTCGCCTCCGGCACCGATATCATGGAGGAGTTGGGGGTTCTGCACCTCCGTACGGGGGGGCCCATCGTCTACACCTCAGCCGACAGCGTATGCCAGATCGCGGCGCACGTGGAGGTCATTCCCCTGCAGGAGCTGTTCTCCATCTGTGAGACTGCGCGGGAGCTGCTCTCGGGAGCACACGCCGTGGGCCGCGTCATCGCCCGGCCGTTCGACGGTCCCCCCGGGGCCTTCAAACGCACGAAGGACCGCCGCGACTACTCGGTCGCTCCCCCGGGGCCGACGTATGTGGATGAACTGTCGGCTCGAGGCATTCCCGTGGTCGGCATCGGCAAGGTGGGCGACGTGTTTGCCGAGAGGGGCTTCACCAGCCTCCAGAAGACCGACTCCAACGCCGAGGGCATACGCGCGGCCGTCACCGCGCTTGCGGAGGCGCAGCAGGGGCTCATCTTCCTCAACCTGAACGACTTCGACACCATGCACGGCCATAGGCACGACGTGGAGGGCTTCGCCCGCTGTCTGGAGGCGTTCGACCGGCAGGTGGCGCTGTTGCAGCATGCCCTCCGCCCCGGTGATCTTCTCATCATCACCGCTGACCACGGCTGCGACCCCACGGACCTCAGCTTTGATCACAGCCGTGAATACGTCCCGCTCCTCGTATACCCGGGGAGCGGGGTGAGACCCACCCGGCGCCGGGGGGCAAACCTGCATAGAGGCCCACTGTCTGACAGCGGCGCCACTGCCTTCTTTCACCTCACGGGTGAGCGGCCCCCCCTGGCAGGGAGTCCACTCCAGAGCGCGGGGCCTCCTCTGGTGGCGGGCCGCCGTGGGCGGCCCGCCACCAGAGGAGGCCGTCCTTCCTCGACCACGCCTGCTGTCTGGCGGGCTGCGTCATTCCTCCGGGTCCGCATGGGCATCCCGTCTGCTGCCGTCATCCTGGGTTCAGGGCTTGGTGACGTGGCCACCCGGCTGGGAGCACAGGTCGTGTGCCGCGCTACAGATGTCCCGGGTTGGCCGCGAGGCGATGTGGAGGGCCACGACCACCTCATCGAACATGCCCGCGTGGGTGAGAGGCCTACCTGCTTCGTCAGGGGAAGGGTTCACGGGTACGAAGGGGCTTCCAGGTCCGAGCAGGAGTTCGCCGTGAGGGTGCTGGCCGCCCTTGGTGTCGAGTGCGTGCTCATCACCAATGTCTGCGGTCTCCTTCCCCAGGTTGGAGCTGCGGGCGGCACGGCTGTGATACCCGGCCTGCCCGCGCTTGAGGAGTCCGCTTGCCCCGCGCCGCACGTGGGTGGCTGCGCCCTTGTGGAGACCGTGCTCGACCTCCAGGGAGACCCTGCGCTCAGCCTCGAGTGGGAGTGGGGGAGATCGAAGGGATTCACGGCAGGGAGCGGGGCCGTGGGACTTGTGCCCGGGCTGCCCCGGGTGCACTACGCGGCGGTGCCGGGGCCCCAGTATGAGACCCGGGCCGAAACCCGTCTTCTCTCCGCACTCGGGTGCCATGTGGTGGGCATGTCCGCAGCGGCGGAGGTGGCAGCGGCTCGTCGCAGGGGTCTCGAGTATGCCACTCTCACGGTCGTCACCAACGTCTCCGGGCAGTGCCGACAGAGCGCCGCTGACGGCCACCGGACAGTCCTGGAAAGGGCGGCGCGAGGGGTCGAAGAGATGGCCGCTGTCGTCGAGGCGATCCTTCGCAGACCAGCAGCGCCCCCATACCACCGGTGCCGGCAAGCGTTCGACTGAATCCCCGGGGTGCCGCACGTGTCCTATACTGAAGGCCGTATGAAACAGCAGAACGGCAACATCCGGGCTCGCACCGTCATCACCACCCATCAGAACGCGGACTTCGACGCGTTCGCTGCCACGCTGGGCGCCGCCCGACTGTATCCGGAGGGCCGCATCGTATTTCCGGGATCTCTCAACCGAAATGTGCGCGAATACGCATCGCTCTATGGCGAAGAGTTGCCCATCGTTCCCCTGCGCAGCGTGCAGATGTCGTCCATCGAGCGCCTGGTCATAGTTGACACGGCTGACTGTACGCGGATCGGCGACTTCGAGGAGCTCTGCGGGCGCGATGGGGTAGAGGTGGTTATCTTCGACCACCACCAGGGCGAGGGCCCGGTGAAGCCTTCCTTCGTACGGGGTGAGAACTGGGTCGTCTCGGCGGAAGGCTCGCAGTCCGCCTCCATGGTTCGCATCCTGCTGGAGAGGGAGATGGCCATCAACCCCTTCGAAGCCAGCACCTTCGCCCTTGGCATACATGAAGACACCGGCTCGCTCACCTATCCCCAAACGACGGTACGCGATGCCGAGATGCTTGCCGTCTGCCTTCGCCTGGGCGCCTCCCAAGCGCTTATCGAGCGCTACCTTCACAACCCCCTCACTGATGAGCAAACGGATCTGCTCTTGCGGGTGATAGACAACGCCAGTGTCGAGCGCGTGCAGGGCCAGGACATACACGTAGTGGCCCTGACCGTGGAGAAGTACGTCGACGGGCTGAGCGTCATCGCCCACAAGGCCATGGAACTCCTGAACTGCGAGATACTGCTGCAGGCGGTGGAGATGCTCGACCGGGTATTCGTCACCGCCCGCTCCCGTTTCGGCTCCGTCGACGTCTCCGAGATACTTCATGCTCTGGGGGGCGGTGGCCATGCCCAAGCCGCATCGGGAGTGGTGAAGGGCATGTCTCCGGAGGAAGTGGTGGCCCGCATGCTGGCCGAGCTTTCCCGCCTCTTGGCTTCCATGCCCACTGCGCGGGACATCATGAGCCGCCCCGTGCGGTTCATCGGCGCCGATACCCCTGTGTCCGAGGCGCTGGTGGTCTCTCAACGTTACGGCCACTCAGGCATCTCCGTACAGGAGCACGGCTACGTCGTGGGCATCGCCACCCGCCGCGATATGGACAAGGCGGTGCGGCACGGCCTGGGGCATGCACCGGTCAAGGGCATCATGAACCGCAACTTCGTGGTGGCTCCGGAAGCGGCCACCGTCGAGGAACTCCGAAGGCTCATGGTGGAGGCGAACGTGGGCCGCATTCCGGTGGTGGCGGACGAGGCGTACGCAAGGGTCCTTGAGGAGGGACGGGCCCCGGTGGGAGACGTGCGCGGTATCGCCACCAAGACCGACGTGCTGGCCGCCTATCAGGAACAAGAGGCACGGCAGCAGCGCACGGAGCCACGAGGACCTGGATTTGACGCCTGTGTGCTGCGGCCCCTGGCCGACTTGCCCTTCTTCGGGCGCATCTTCCAGGCGGCGGCGGCGCTTTCTTCCGACTTCGAGGGTGTGTACCTGGTGGGAGGCACGGTGCGGGATCTGTTGCTCGGCGAGCTCACGATGGATATCGACATCGCCGTGGAGGGTGATGGAATCGATTTCGCCGCCCGGCTGGCGCGCGAATTGGGCGGGCGCGTACGAGAGCACCGCAAGTTCCAGACCGCAGTCGTGGTACTCCCGCCCGACGTACTCGAAGAAGCTCCCTCGTGGGTACTGGAGCAACGAGAAGAGCCCTTCCATATCGACGTAGCCACGGCTCGCGCCGAGTTCTACGATTTTCCGGCTGCACTCCCCAGCGTGGAACACGCCTCCATCCGGCAGGATCTGTTTCGCAGGGATTTCACCATCAACGCCATGGCCGTCTCACTCAAGCCGGAGCACTTCGGCAACGTGGTCGACTTCTTCGGCGGCCTTCCCGACCTGCAGGCCAAGAAGCTGCGGGTGCTGCACAATCTCAGCTTCATCGAGGACCCCACCCGCATCTTTCGGGCCGTGCGCTATGAGAATCGCTACGCTTTCCGCATGGACGAGCAGACACATGCGCTGGCGCGTGCGTGTGTGGACATGCATCTGGTCGGTGATCTCTCGAGCGCCCGGTTGCGTGATGAACTCGTAGCGCTTCTCTCCGAGACGCGGATCGAGTGGACGCTCGGGCGCCTGTATGAACTCCAAGTTGCCCGTCAGGTACACCAGCGGTTGGCCACCGGGCCCCGTACCGTCGAGCTCATCGACCTGCTGGATGCCGTCGTGTCCCGGCTCAACCTGGAGCAGGAGATTGTTCGCTGGCGGCTCCGCCTGGCCGCGGTCACGCGCAACATGGCGCACGATGAGCTCTACCTGTGGCTGGAGAAACTCCGTCTCCGCCACGCCGACCTGGAGGTGGTGAGGAACAGCGTGGTCATGGCCCCCCGCCTGCGCGACCAGATGATCGACCCGGCCCTCTCCGACTGGGAGGTGTTCGAGGTGTTGGACCGCCTGCCGGTGGAATCAGTGGTGTTCCTGCACGGCGTGAGCCAGGAGGCCCGGGTCAGGGAGCGGATTGAGCGCTTCTTGGGCGACCTGCGACGTCGCCGACTTGAGATTGACGGAACCGATATCATAGTGCTTGGCGTGCCCGAAGGGCCCCGCGTGGGAGGCGTGCTACGTGCGGTGCGGAGGCTGGCAGTGGAGGGTGCCGCCCGCACTCGAGACCAACAGATGGATGCGGCGAAAGACATCATCGCAGCCGACACAGATAGGACTTGAATCGTGAGCACAGAGCGCATCATCGGCCTGATATTCCTTCTCCCCATCCTTCTGCTGTCGATGATGGCGCACGAGGTGGCCCACGGGTGGGTGGCCGGGCGCCTGGGCGACCCCACGGCGCGGCAGCACGGGCGGCTCACCGCCAATCCACTCAAGCACCTCGATCCGGTGGGCACGCTCATGTTTGTCATCACCTACGTTCTCGGCGGCTTCATCTTCGGCTGGGCCAAGCCGGTTCCCGTCAATCCCTACTACTTCAAGAACCGCCAACGAGGCATGATGGTGGTGGGGCTGGCCGGCCCGGTCACCAACTTCCTCACTGCCATCGTACTGGCGGTCATCCTCAACCTCATCAAGCCCCTGGTTCCCACCGAAGCCCTCTTCGGGCAACAGGCCATGCCTATGTGGTTCGAGGTCCTCTTCCTTGCCTACCAGGTCAACATCGTGCTCGGCCTCTTCAACCTGCTGCCCATCCCCCCCCTCGACGGATCGCGGGTGGTGGGCGGCTTCCTCTCGGGGAAGGCCTACGCCACCTGGGTGTCGTTCGACCGGTATGGCATCTTCGTCATCCTCGCCTTCTTCTTCCTCTTCCAGAGGCCGTTCTTCGCTATCCTTCGCGGCGCGTTTCAGGCCGTGAGTAGGCTTCTTCTTCCCGCCTACTTCTAGGGGCGACCACAGTTGCTCTTCCCGACGGCCGAGTTCGCGGTATTCTTTCTCGCCGTCTTTGCACTCAATTGGCTCCTCATGCCTTATCCGCGCCTGTGGAAAGCGTTCATGGCGGCCACGGGCCTGTTCTTCTACGGATTGTGGGACTATCGGTTCGTAGCTTTGCTGGTGGCGTCCATCCTCGCCAACCAGATGCTGGTGGTTGCGGGCAGCCGGCCGGGTGCCTCACCACGAGCGCGGAAGGGCTGGGTGGCTGCGTCGGTGGCGGCCAACCTGGCCGTATTGGCCTTTTTCAAGTTCTACGGCTTCTTCGTGAACTCGCTTGCCGACGGGCTTGGTGGGTTCGGAGTGGAGGCCTCTCTCCCCCTGCTCGAACTCATCGTGCCCGCGGGCATCTCCTTCCTGACCTTCAGAGCTATCACCTACGCGGTGGACGTGTACCGGGGTGAGGTAAAACCCGTGCCGCTCGCCGATGCGGCCGTGTACTTCTCGTTCTTCCCCTATATGCTGGCCGGTCCCATTGTGCGGGCCTCCGAGTTCATGCCCCAGCTGGCCTCTCCTCGCGACGCGAGGTCCATCGATGCCAGTCGGGCCTTCTTCCTGATCACGGTGGGGTTGGTGAAGAAAGTCGTCATCGCCGATTTCTTGGCCCGCTCCCTGGTAAACGGTGTGTTCGACAACCCCGCCGCCTACTCGAGCGTGGAGACCTTGGTCGGCATGTATGCCTACGCGGTGCAGATATTCTGTGATTTCAGCGGTTACACCGACATCGCCATCGGGCTGGCGCTCCTCTTGGGCTTTCGTCTTCCCGACAATTTCAACGCTCCCTACACGGCCACCAGCCTGCAGGACTTCTGGCGGCGCTGGCATATGACGCTCTCACGCTTTCTGCGCGACTATCTCTACATACCGCTGGGCGGCAATCGTGGGTCGGAGTGGAGGGTCGCCCGTAACATCATGATCACCATGCTGCTCGGCGGTATGTGGCACGGCGCCGGCTGGACGTTCGTCGTCTGGGGCGGCTTGCACGGAGTGGGCTTGGTGGCGGAGCGCTTCTTCCGCCGCAGAACAGGCTCGCTGTCGAAGGAAGGGGCAAAGGTCGGAGGAGAACGATGGAGACGATTGGCAGGCCGCGTGGCCGTGTTCCACTATGTCTGCCTTCTGTGGGTGTTCTTCAGGGTCGAGACCCTGGAAGGTGCGGGCAGGGTGTTCGCACGCGTGGCGGAGGGAGTCGGCGGTCTGGGAGCGATCACACCGGCAGTCGTGCTGGCCGTCCTCGTAGGGATAGCCGGTCAGTACACCCCTCGGCCCACACTTCAGTTAGTGCAGGCCCGCTTTTCACGCCTCAACCTCATGGTGCAAGGCCTCGTCCTCGGTGTGGCGGTCTTTCTCATCGACGCCTTCGGGCCCGAGGGCGTGGCGGACTTCATCTACTTCCGCTTCTAGCTCTATAGTTGTCATATGCGTACGACGACACAAGGCAGTTCTTTGGAGATATCGGACTCAGATGCCCGATCTGACGGGCGCCGCCGGCACTGGAGCGCCGAGGTGTTGCTTGTCTTAGGGCTCGCGCTGGTTCTTGCTGCCCTGCTCGCTTCCGCAAGCCTCCACCGAGCCGCCATGGTCCTTCCGCAGGGGCCAGTGAGGAGTGCTGGGGAAGAGGTGGCCCGTTCCATCCACAGGGTCAGCGCGACGCTGCATCTGGACGTGCCGGCGCGGTCCTTGGCCGGCCTCCTCGGCCGCTCTGCCGAAACGAGCGCAGAGACAGCGGCCCTCGGGGGGAGCACAGACGGGGCATCGCCAGCATACACCGCCGACACCAAGGCGGCGACGGGGGAAAGAGAGGATTGGCTCGACGACAGCGCGCGTCTGCGGGACCTCCGCAGGGGCTCTCCGTCGATCCGCGTCGTGACACCGGCCCTCCCCGTAAGGGACAGGGAGAGACCCCTCGTTGTCTGGGCGGCCGGAGAGGATGAGGCACGCTGTGCGTGAAATGGAGCCGGACGCCGTGATCGTGATGTTCGGCGGCAACGACAGCCAGGACATGAACGAGGCCGGACGCCACCTCGAGCGTTTCTCCCCGGAATGGATCGACGCGTATCATCGTCGCGTGGGCGAAGCCATGGACATCCTGGTGAGAGGTGGAACTCGGGTCTACTGGGTGGGCATGCCCATCAGCCGGCCGCAACGCTTCAGGGAGTGGTGCGCACTCATGAACGGAATCTACCAGCAGGAGGCCGAAACGAGGGACGCCGTTCGCTTCGTGGACTGCTGGACGCTCTTTGCTGGCGACAACGGCATGTACGCCGCCCACCTGCCCGACGGGCAGGGCAAGCGACGCCTCATGCGTACGGAAGACGGCATCCACCTCACGAGCGCCGGTGGAGATCGGCTGGCCGCCCTGGTCTGGTCTGCCATGCAGCAGGACTTCGACTTGAGGTTCGAATGAGAACCCTCAACCTCGACTTGGATGTCTATCAGGGGCCGCTCGACCTCCTGTTCACGCTGATAGTCAAGGAGGAGATCGACGTCCTCGAGGTTCCCGTCCTCGAGGTCATCGTGGAGTACCTGGAGGTGTGGGCCGCGCGGCCCGACGCGGGCTGGGGGGAGTTGAGCGAGTTCCTGGTCGTGGTGAGCGCCCTGCTGGAGATGAAGTCGAAGGCTCTGCTCCCCGGTCGGCCGGTGGAGCAGGAAGAGGAGCTGAAGCCCGATGAGGCGCGCGAG
>Ga0334886_1000841_pt1:22500-41470 | contig 41470 bp, 36 predicted proteins | sample GraSluR1_MG_9_FD_207232 | JGI IMG/M metagenome (GOLD analysis project Ga0334886, IMG submission 207232) | Sludge microbial communities from methane-producing bioreactor in Wageningen University, Netherlands - Granular Sludge_27_06-R1 | ecosystem: Engineered > Bioreactor > Anaerobic >... | reverse complement strand
ATAGACTGTTTCATGACCTGCCTCCTTGGTTGTGGCTCTGTTTTGGTGGATTGTTTCGACTCCCAGAATAACCCATGTTTGCAAGGGGCAGGTCTTTTAATGTCTACTGTCAGCCATTATGGCTAACCAGATCCATTACTATGGAGGTTTTGTCGATAGCCCTTTGGCGTTCCAAAACACTGATCAACAAATTGACTAAAGAGGAGCTCGGAGCTTTATCCAGGAACTTATATGGCTGCCTTGAGTTCGACCTCCAGAAGGTTGTCAATGATGGGAAAGGATATCAGATAGCAACTCTCTGTAAGCACTTGGAGCTTCTTCTTGCTTTGCTGAGAAGCCGAGGGATTGAGGGCGAAGAGTTCAAAATGATTTTCGCCCCGGATAATGATCTGACCAAAAAATATGTGACCTTGGTAGATGATGTTTCCAGAATAGTGATCGATAGTGACATCGAGCTGAAGTCCCGAATCAGCCTTCAAATTGAAAAGCCGGAAATGTTCCACAACACACCTGACCTGCTATACGCATTGCGGATGTACCTAACGGGTGACTCTGGAGCTAATGCAATCTCGATTTCAGGGGTAAGTGATGAATAATCGGGAACCGAACCGGCGTCCGAAAACCGGATTCGAAGTTGTTGCGGCTGGACGCCGGGTATCCGGTTTTACTGCAAACCTGTCACCCTCGTCCGGTGCCGGGAAATCAGGGGAGAAATTCGTTTCTCTGGTCGGGTTGGCGGGAAGTTGTTGTGTGAAATGACTTCGGCGTTTATTATCAAGGAGTTACGAGGAGCGCGGGCTTTGAGACTGTTTTGCGGTAGGTCTTCATTCCCTCCACCATTTCAAAAAGACAGACCCGTCCACTAACCGCGTCCGGTTATTGGACGGGTTTTGTTTTTCTGCGTATTGTCAGCGAGTTGCGCCGCTTTCAGGGTGCCGGCGCTACCGCCCCGATCACTCCCTTTTCGGGAAATCCGTCATACCTCGCTTCTCTTTCGCCACCAAATTCTCCGCTTTCTTCCCCCCATTCTCCGGACCTCGTCCGGTTTCCTGCATTTTTTCCTGCAACCGCTGCTCGGCGATTTCGTCGGCAAACTGGTTGATACTTTTCATGATTCCGTCAAACAGGTCGTTGATGTCCATGGTCGGTCGCTCCTCGTTGTGATTTCTGATTACTTCCCCGCTTACTTACCGGAGAGACGGAGAAAGTGTCGGGCGTTGGCTGAAATTTTTTCGTGCTGGTCTTCTGGGGGGTTACTTACCGGGCGGCAGCGGAATGTGTCGGAAAATTCTGAAATAACCGCCAACTTTGCGCTTTCCACATGCGTTGTCACCTGCTATATTGAGGGCCGTAATTATAGGTTGGGCAAATTGCATTCGCTCACCGCCGGAAAGTTGGTGGCTCACCAGGAAAAAAGGCAAATCGATATGGCAAAGGCACCGGAAAATTTTGCGGAGACGGTCAAAGAAGTCCGCCAGCAACTGGGGCTCAGCCAGGAAGAGCTGGCTCACGAGCTGGGTGTGAGCTTTTCCACGATCAACCGCTGGGAAAACAGCAAGACGGTTCCCTTCAAGCTGGCGAGAAGGCAATTCGAGGCGTTTTGTGAGCGGATGACGGAGCGGGGGAAATTGAATCTGCCCGAGAATATGAGGAGTGATATTCGATGAGCACCAACACCGGAGCCAATCTCGGGTTTGAGGACAAACTGTGGAACGCGGCCGACAAACTGCGCGGCACCATGGATGCGGCGGAATACAAGCATGTCGTGCTCGGGCTCATCTTTCTTAAATACATCTCTGATTCGTTCCTCGAAAAGTATGCGGAGCTTCAGGCCGAGGAATATGCCGACCCGGAAGACCGCGACGAATACAACGCCGCCAACGTTTTCTGGGTGCCGACCGAGGCTCGTTGGACCACCCTGCAGGGACGCGCCAAAGATCAGAAAATCGGCCAGCTCATCGATGAAGCCATGGCGGCCATCGAGCGCGACAACACCTCGCTGAAAGGTGTCCTCCCCAAGGATTACGCCCGCCCGGCCCTCGACAAGTCCCGCCTTGGCGAGCTGATTGATCTCATTGCCACCATCGGCCTTGGCGACCGGGAGAGCCGCAAACAAGACATTCTTGGCCGCGTCTACGAATACTTTCTGGCGCAATTTGCCGAAAAGGAGGGCAAGGGCGGCGGCGAGTTCTACACCCCCCAATGCGTGGTCAAGCTGCTGGTCGAGATGATCGAGCCCTTCAAGGGCCGTGTCTATGACCCCTGCTGCGGGTCGGGCGGCATGTTCGTGCAGGCCGTGCGCTTTGTCGAGGCGCACGCCAACGGTAATGGCAATGGAACCCAGGCCCGCCGGGAGATCGCCGTTTACGGCCAGGAAATGAATTACACCACCTGGCGTCTGGCGATCATGAACATGGCCATTCGCGGTATCGATGCCGATATCCGATGGAATGAAAAAGGGTCGTTCCTGCAGGATGCCCACAAGGATCTGAAAGCCGACTTCATCCTTGCCAATCCCCCGTTCAATGATGAGGACTGGGGCTTTTCCAAGGTTAAGGAAGACGTCCGCTGGACTTTTGGCACCCCTCCGGCTGGCGGCCCGCGCAAGCAAAAGGATGGTTCCGTCGTCCATGTGGATGGCGGCAACGCCAACTACGCCTGGATTCAGCACTTCGTCCATCACCTCGCGCCGGACGGCATCGCTGGTTTTGTGCTGGCCAACGGTTCCATGTCCACCAACACCTCCGGCGAGGGCGAAATCCGCAAGGCGCTGATCGAAGCCGATATGGTCGATTGCATGATCGCCCTGCCCGGGCAGCTCTTCTACACCACCCAGATCCCGGTCTGCCTCTGGTTTCTGACCCGCTCAAAGAAGGCCGACGCCAAACGGGGCTTCCGCAGTCGCGCAGGTGAAACCCTGTTCATCGACGCCCGCAAGCTGGGCACCCTGATCGACCGCACCCACCGGGAACTGTCCGACGAGGAGATCGCCGAAATCGGCCGCACCTACCATGCCTGGCGCGGCGAGAAAAAAGACGGCATCTACGAAGACAAAGCCGGTTTCTGCAAGTCCGCCACTCTCGACGACATCCGCTCCCATCACCATGTATTGACCCCCGGCCGCTATGTCGGCGCCGAGGCCATCGAAGACGACGGTATCGCCTTTGAAGAAAAGATGGCGGAGCTTTCCGACCGGCTTTACCAGCAGATGCGCGAGTCCATCGAGCTGGATGCCGTGATTCGCCGCAATCTGGAGGTGCTGGGTTATGGTGAGTAAGGGAAAAACCTCAATCGTCCTCCGGGAGGAAAACCTCCGCAGCCTCATTTACCACGTGCGTGGAGTTGAAGTGATGCTGGATCGCGACCTGGCAGACCTGTACCAGGTGGAAACCAGGGCGCTAAAACAGGCCGTGAAGAGGAACAGCAGGCGTTTTCCTGAAGATTTCATGTTTGTGCTCGATGATTCCGAGGTCGAGATGCTGGTATCACAATCTGTGATACCTTCAAAGCAGGTGCTTGGTGGAGCTATGCCCTTTGCCTTTACAGAGCAGGGGGTGGCTGCGCTCTCCTCCGTTCTTACCAGCGACCGGGCCATCGAGGTCAATATCGCCGTCATGCGTGCCTTTGTCGCCATGCGCCGGTTGCTGGCGGCCAGCGGCGGCCTGCTCCAGCGCATGGACACCCTGGAAAAACGGCAGATCGCCAACGAAATCAAGACCGACGCCCGTTTCGACAAGGTGTTCGACGCGCTGGAAAGCAAAAGCCTGAACCCGGCACAGGGCATCTTTTTCAACGGCCAGATCTTCGACGCCTATGTCTTCGTCAACGACCTGCTGCGCCAGGCGAAAAAATCCATCGTCCTGATCGACAACTACGTGGACGACAGCGTACTGGCCCAGCTCGCCAAACGCAAAAAAGGCGTCAGCGCAACGATCCTCACCAAAGCCATCGGCAAGGCGCTCGCGCAGGACCTCAAGAAGCACAATGCCCAATACCCGCCCATCGCCATCCAGGAATTCGCCGACAGCCACGACCGCTTCCTGATCCTCGACGGCGAAACCGTCTATCACCTCGGGGCTTCGCTCAAGGACCTGGGCAAGAAGTGGTTCGCCTTCTCCAAGATGGACAAGAGCGGCTTGAAAGTAATGGAACGGGTGACAGCCATTCTGGGAGGTGCCCATGCGTAGCCTTGCCCACAGCCGTAAACCCATCGAATTCGACGGGTTTAACCGTGTCGGATTCGAGGCGGTTCGCGTTAAGCGAAAGTCGCTGGGATTGGATGCCGTAATCCGTTGCGACTTGGAGGGGGTAGGTTATGGGGAGTGAGTGGTCGCCAGGACAGCTATCTGAAATCGCTGAAATTATTATGGGACAATCACCTTCCGGCGACACCTGCAATTCTAAGGGAATCGGAAAACCTCTTTTGAATGGTCCGACAGAATTTGGCTCGCACCACCCGGTTCCCGCTCAGTTTACTACTGATCCCAAAAAGGTCGCTGTGTCCGGAGATATTCTTTTCTGCGTCCGTGGTTCAACCACGGGCCGAATGAATTGGGCGGATCAACAGTATGCTATTGGTCGTGGCATTGCAGCAATTCGCCACAATGGCGGTCATGAGTATCAATCCTTCCTACGTGGCATTATTGAAAATCGCCTTCCTTTGTTGCTTGCGTCCGCGACAGGCTCAACCTTTCCGAATGTCAGCAGGAATCAACTGCTAGAGCTGGAAATTGACATTCCCCCGCTCCCCGAACAACGCGCCATTGCCCACATTCTCGGATCGCTGGACGACAAGATCGAACTGAACCGGCAGATGAATGAGACGCTGGAGGCCATGGCCCAGGCGCTGTTCAAGAGCTGGTTTATCGATTTCGATCCGGTCATCGACAACGCCCTGGCCGCAGGCCACCCCATCCCCGAAGAACTGCAAGCCCGCGCCGCCCTGCGCGAAAGTCTGGGTGATGCCCTCAAACCCCTGCCGGACGACCTCCGCAACCTTTTTCCCGGTGAGTTTGAGTTTACCCAAGAAATGGGCTGGATTCCGAAGGGGTGGGAGGTAAAAACGGTTGGCGAAGTTCTCAGCGTTGTTGGTGGCGGCACGCCAAGCACTTCGGAACCATCTTACTGGGAGCATGGAACTCACCTTTTCTGTACGCCAAAAGACATGTCATCGCTCGTATCACCGATACTTATTGATACCGAAAGGAAGTTGACCAAAAAGGGCGTTACTAAGATAAGTTCGGGACTCTTGCCAATTGGAACCGTACTACTTTCTTCGAGAGCCCCTATAGGGTATTTGGCGATTACAGATGAGCCAATGACTATTAACCAAGGCATTATTGCCATGCTCGGCAATGCTCACTTTTCTTCCTTGTACGTAAAATGTTGGACGGGAGAAAATATTGACAAAATCCTTTCCCGCGCCAACGGCAGTACTTTTCTCGAAATTAGCAAGAAAAACTTCCGGCCAATTCCCTTTGTTGTGCCCACACCGGAAATCGTCGACATTTTTGATCGCCACTCGCGTGAATTCCACACCCGATTGATTTCCTGCACAAGAAACATCGCCGAGCTTACTCAACTCCGCGACACCCTGCTCCCCAAACTCCTCTCCGGCGAAATCCGCATTCCGGAGGCTGAAAAACTGGTGGAGGCAACGAAATGAATTTTATCCTCAGATTGTTTATGACTTTCAGCTCCATATCATTCTTTCTGGTTGTGTATCTGGTCCAGAATAAGATCAATCTGGTACTGTTTTTAAACCTGAAATATGACTGGTTGGTTTATGTGCTGTATGCATTGATCCCTTTTGCGCTAGGCGCAGTCTCCGTTGGCATTTGTAAGTTGCTTTCCACTTCCGAGATTCAGAAAGTCAAATCACTTGAGACATCCAATAACGATTTCCTTGCCAACTATCTGGCATTTTTCTTCGTCGCGTTGAGCGTCAACGACAGCATCACATTCTGGATTGTATTTGGCATGACAATCCTTTTTACATTTTTCTCAAGGGTTTCCTATTTCAATCCGGTGTTTCTGGTTTTTGGCTTCAACTTCTACTACGTCCACACAGGCGAGAATGTGAAGGTCATGCTCATCACAAGAAAGAAGCTTAGAAATCCGGAATCATTTGCCACCATGACTGTCCGCAGAATAAATGATTATACCTTCATGGAGGTTTGACACTGATGAACATTTTGATCGCCAGGATAAGTTCGGAATACAAACAGGTGCTCAGTCAAAAGGGCGGAATTGTCGAAGAGTTGAACCTGACCCAGATTGAAGCTCTGGATTTCACAACAAGCCATAAACTGGAAGATGAAGAATGGTTCAAACTAACCAACTTCTCGCAGAATGGCTTTTTTATCGATGCATGCAAGGCGGATTACAGCTCTGCCAGTTTGGCGCAAATCAGCAATGCCGAATACCAAGGCATTGAGTGTATCGCCATTTTTCAAAACGGGCAGAAACATTTTCAGCGCATAACCCCTTCTCTGTTTGTGAATAAGAAGACAATTCTCGATTATTCCGGAGAGCCAAAAATTGTCGAGCATCGCCAGCAGTTGGAAATCAGACAGGAGTCCGATGCTGTTTATGTCGCGGAGGATGACGTTCTCTATTTCAGGCACATCGCAAAGATCAAGTCGATCTTCCCCGGCATTGGTGAGTTACATCGTGAGGCCACCCAGCCGGAAGTCGATAAATTTTTGGAAAATGATTTTATCGCGTTGTCTACCGGTTATAACGCTGCATCGGTTGGCTCGCACAACAGAAAGAGAATCGCAGATATCGGCATAAAATATCAGGCTCTTAATCCTGAGAAGCAGACGAAATTGGTTGAATACGCCAAAGAAAAAGCTGGCATTGATATACAGGATGGTGTTTTTCAGCTCGGCTCGGAGAGTGAATTGAAGAACTTATTATACGCAATGGATCAGCGATACTATTATGCCGACATTTACGAAGAAAACCGGGTTGCCAGCTCTGTCAGAGTGGTGACGCCATAAGATGAAAATCGGGGAAATTCAGCATTTGTCATTGAGCATTCATCGAGATCAAATCGCCCTCGGCGAAGACTCCACCCGCCGGTTCAAGGCCGTATGCCGCTACAGCGGGCGGGGTGGGCAAACACCGACTGTCACGGACGGACAAGAACCGTTTTGCCTGGCCGTGCTGGAGGCGGTTTATGTCTGAGCTGATTCCCAAGCATGGCGGTTACCGCAAGCTGAAGAGCTTCCAGGTTGCGCAGCTGGTCTACGACGTAACGGTGCGGTTTTGCGACCGCTATATCGACAAATTCAGCCGCACGCGGGACCAGATGGTGCAGGCGGCGCGCTCGGGCGTGCAGAACATTGCCGAGGGCTCGCAGGCATCGGCGACCTCGAAGAAAACCGAACTCAAACTGACCCAGGTGGCGCGGGCCAGCCTGGAGGAGCTGAAGCTCGATTACGAGGATTTTCTGCGGCAGCGGGGGCTGGCGCAGTGGGAGTGGGAGAACCCGCTCCGGCAGGCGCTGATCGACCGGCGCTGTCAAACCGCCGACGAAGTGGCGGCCTGGGTGGTGGAGACGGCGAAAAAAGGTGGACAAAAGGCTGAAGCGTCCACCGAGTCCACAGCGTCCATCTTGTCCACCAGAATCTACCCCGAGCTTTCGGCCAACGCTGCCTTGGTGCTACTCGCCGTGGCTTGCTCGCTTCTCGACCGGCAGGTCGAACGGCTGGCGCAGGATTTTGAAAACGAGGGCGGCTTCACCGAGCGGCTTTACAGGGTGCGCACCGCCAAGCGGAGGGGCGGCTCATGACCGGAATCACCGAAGACATCCTCGAACAAACCTGCCTGGAATGGCTGGCCGAACTAGGCTGGACAGTGTTGCACGGTCCGGACCTGGCCCCCGGAATGCCGGGGCAGGAGCGCGAGGATTACCGGCAGATTTTCCTTCTGGATCGCTTGCGTAATGCATTGACCAGGGTCAACCCCGATGTTCCATCTTCGGGGATCGAAGAGGCGCTGCGCCGGATACTCGCCGTTGGCGGGCCGGATATCGTCAGCAACAACCGCGCTTTTCATCGGCTGCTGACCGACGGCGTGGACGTTGAGGTGCCGTCCCACGATGGCTATGGCGGTTCCCGGCATCTCAAGGTCTGGTTGCTGGATCTGGAAGAGATCGACAACAACGACTGGGTGGCGTTGAACCAGTACACCGTCATCGAGGACAACAAGAACCGGCGTGCCGACGTGGTGGTCTTCGTGAACGGTTTGCCGCTGTCGATTCTCGAGTTGAAAAACCCCGGTGACGAAAACGCCACCATCAAGCACGCCTTCAATCAGCTCCAGACCTACAAGAAGGACATCCCGTCGCTTTTTACCGGCAACGAACTGCTGGTGATCTCCGACGGGATTCAGGCGCGTTGCGGCACCATCACCTCGGGCTGGGACCGGTTCATGCCCTGGCGGACCATCGATGGCGAGAGCGTCGCGCCCAAAGGGATGCCGGAACTGGAGACCACCATTCGCGGCCTGTTCGAGCGCCGGGTGTTCCTCGACTACATCCTGAACTTTGTGGTTTTCGAGGATGACGGGGCAAAGATCGTTAAAAAGTCTGCGGCCTACCATCAGTACTGGGCGGTCAACAAGGCCTTGGGCTGCACCCTTTCCGCTTGCGGCATCGATGCCGAGGCTTCCAGGCTCTTCGGGCGTTTCCCGGCCGAGAGCAACCCCTGGCAAGTGGCTGAGCCCATGGTCCACTACGGCAAGGGCACCCCCCATTTCGGCGGCAAGCGCATCGGGGTGGTCTGGCACACCCAGGGCAGCGGCAAGAGCCTGTCGATGACCTTCTATGCCGGGAAGGTGATCCGCCACCCGAACATGAACAACCCAACGCTGCTGGTCATTACCGACCGCAATGACCTGGATGATCAACTCTTCGGCACCTTTGCCGGGTGCAAGGATCTGCTGCGGCAATCGCCGGTGCAGGCGGGCTCCAGGGCGCATCTGCGAGAATTGCTGAAGGTCGCTTCGGGCGGCGTGGTGTTCACCACGATTCAGAAGTTCATGCCGGACCAGAAAGGTGATGTCCACCCGCTGCTGTCGGACCGCGCCAACATTGTCGTTATCGCCGACGAGGCCCATCGCAGCCAGTATGACTTTATCGACGGTTTTGCCCGGCACCTGCATGACGCCTTGCCGCATGCCTCGTTCATCGGCTTTACCGGCACCCCCATCGAAAGCGACGACCGCAGCACCCCGGCGGTTTTTGGCGAGTATATCGACAAGTACGACATCCTCCGTGCGGTGGAAGACGGCGCGACGGTTCCCATCTACTACGAAAACCGCCTGGCCCGCATCGAGCTGGTGGAGTCGGAAAAGCCCCGCATCGATCCCGAGTTCGAGGAGATCACCGAGGGCGAGGAAGAGACCGGCAGGCAGAAGTTGCGCAGCAAATGGGCGGCGCTGGAAGCTATGGTGGGGGCCGAAAAGCGCATTGCGCTGGTCGCCGAAGACCTGGTGGCGCATTTCGAGACGCGGCTTTCGGCTATGGACGGCAAGGCCATGATTGTCTGCATGAGCCGACGTATCGCGGTAGACACCTATCAGGCGATCCGAAAGCTTCGTCCCGACTGGCACGCGGATAACGACACGGCGGGCACAATGAAGATCGTGATGTCGGGTTCCGCCTCCGATCACATGGACTGGCAGCCCCACATCCGCAACAAGGCCGGGCGCGAGGCCCTGGCGAAACGGTTTAAAGATCCCGCAGACGAGCTGAAACTGGTCATCGTGCGTGATATGTGGCTGACCGGTTTTGACTGCCCCAGCATGCATACCATGTATATCGACAAACCGATGAGCGGGCACAACCTGATGCAGGCCATCGCACGGGTCAACCGGGTTTTCCGTGATAAGCCCGGAGGACTGGTGGTCGACTATATCGGGCTTGCCGACTCCTTGAAACGGGCACTTGCCAATTACACCGCCAGCGGCGGCAAGGGCGACGCCACCATCGACCAGGAACAGGCCCTGGCGGTCTTTCTGGAGAAATACGAAATCGTGCGGGACATGCTGCACGGCTTCGATTACCGGAGCGTCATTTCCGGTCCGGCATCCGGCCGTATCGTTGGCCTGACCCGGGCAATGGAGTATGTGTTGGCGCTGGAAGACGGCAAAAAGCGCTATCTACCGGCCGTCTCCACACTCACCAAGGCCTTTGCGCTGGCAGTGCCGAATCCGAAGGCGCTTGTCTTGCGGGATGAGGTCGGCTTTTTCCAGGAGTTGCGGGCCGCCTTGGTCAAGACGACTGGCGACGAACACGGCAAGTCCCCCGATGAAATGGAAAGCGCCATCCGTCAGCTTGTATCCCGTGCGGTCGCGTCAACGGAGGTGATCGATATTTTCGCGGCGGCAGGCATGGAGAAACCGGACATCTCGATCATGTCGGATGAGTTCCTCGAAGAAGTGCAGGCTCTGCCTCAGAGGAACCTGGCCCTGGAGCTGCTGAAAAAACTGATCAATGACGAAATCAGGTCGCGCTCGAAAAAGAATGTCGTTCAGGCCCGTTCCTTTGCCGAGATGCTGGAGCAATCGGTACGAAAATATCAGAACCGCGCCATCGAAACCGCAGAGGTCATTCAAGAATTGATTCGCCTCGCCAAGGAACTGCGGGAGGCGGGAAAGCGCGGGGAGACACTCGGGCTGAACGAAGACGAGGTCGCCTTTTACGATGCACTCGCCGACAACGGCAGCGCCACCAAGGTTATGGGCGATGAGAAGCTGAAGATGCTGGCCATGGAGCTGGTTCTCCGGGTTCGGCAAAGTGTCACCATCGACTGGACGCTGCGCGAAAACGCCCGCGCTCAAATCCGCGTTCTGGTCAAACGCGTCCTGCGCCAGTTCGGTTACCCACCGGACATGGAAAAAAAAGCGACGGAACTGGTTCTTGAGCAAGCGGAAGTTCTCTGTAGGGAGTGGACTGCATCATGAAAGTTCAAGAAGCAGCAGTTCGGATTCTCAAAGAAATTGGAAAGCCGCTGCACGCCACTGAAATCGCCAAGCTGATCATCGAAGCTGGGCTCTGGAAGTCTGATGGCAAGACACCGGACGCCACCGTCAGCGCCCGGCTCTACTCCGACATCAAGAGCAATGGGGATAAGTCGCCCTTTGTAAAGGTCGGCCCTCAGACCTTCGCACTTCGGGATTCCACAGAAATAGAGGGTGACACTGTGTTGGTTTTTGCACCTGTCGAAAAGACCCTAAAACCTCATCCCACCAATGCGGGCTTTTCCTTCATCGACTGTGCTCAGAAAGTGCTTGAGGAGTTCGGAGGCAAGAAGCCGATGCATTACAAGAAAATCACCGAGAAAGCCCTGGCGAAAGGATGGTTGGTGACGAGCGGAAAAACGCCGGAAGCCTCCATGTACGCCCAGGTGATCACCGAGATCAAACGCCAGCAGAAACGCGGTGAGCGGCCCCGCTTCGTTCAGCACGGCCGTGGGTATATCGGTCTGAGCCAATGGATGGGACGCGGCTTGGTATTCCAAATCGAGCAGCATAACCACCAAGTTCGGAAGGCGCTGCGTGAGCGTCTGCTGGCCATGAAACCCGGCGAGTTCGAGGAGCTTATCTCACATTTGCTGGCAGAGATGGGTTTCGAGATGGTTGAGGTGACCAAGCTCAGCGGCGACGGCGGTATCGATGTCCGGGGCACCTTGGTGGTTGGTGACGTGGTCCGAATCAAGATGGCCGTCCAGGTCAAGAAGTGGAAGCTCAAGAACAACATCCTGGCCCCGGTGGTTCAGCAGGTGCGCGGCAGCCTCGGAGCACACGAGCAAGGGCTGATCATTACAACCAGCGATTTCAGTGCCGGAGCCATCAAGGAAGCGGCTCAGTCCGACAAGACCCCCATCGCCCTGATGAACGGTGAACAACTCGTGATGCTCCTGATGGAACATGGTATCGGCGTCCATCGCTCGACGCCCGACTTGTTTGAAATTGATGAAGAATTTGTAGCAGGAGGCGAGTAATTGATGAAGGGAACTCTGCCAAAGCCAATCAAGAAACAGCGCGAGGTGTTGTATATGCCCGTGGAGGGGCACACCGCCGTTCTCGGTACCGCTGGCAGCGGCAAGACGACCCTCGCTCTCTACCGGGCCGCTTATCTCTCCGAGCGGTCGATGCCGCACTCGGGAAAGACCCTGCTGCTGACCTTCAACACGATGCTGGTCACGTACCTGAATTACCTCAAGCCCATTGAGCTGCGGAATGTCCATGTTGAAAACTACCATACCTTCGCCCGGGGGTACCTAAACGCCCGGGGCAAAATGGGGGGTTACGGCTGTATTTGCAAGCCCAAGGAGCGGAAGACTTACATTTCTCAGGCGGTTAGGGCGGTAGAGTCCGGCTACGAGCCTTCAAAATTCTTTAAACGGCCCCTTGAGTTTTTCGAGGATGAAATCCAGTGGATTTTCAGTCATGGGATCATCTCCAGTGACGAGTATGTGGAAGTGGAGCGCGTCGGCAGATTCGGCACCAACCTCTCCCGCAAACTCAGACCTGTCATGTACGAGATCCTTGAGAAGTATGTCGAGATTCGAACCGGTCACGGAAAAATGTACGACTGGGACGATATCGCAATCTCTGTGCGGAAAGAGTTCGAGGAGGACACTTCACCCCGGCGCTATAAACACATAATCGTCGATGAAGGGCAGGATTTTTCCCCCGAGATGATCCGCTCGTTGGTAGCGGCGATTCCCGAGGACGGTTCTCTTTCGTTCTTTGGGGATGTCGCCCAACAAATCTACGGGCAGCGAATGAGCTGGCGCTCCGCCGGGCTGAACATCCCCCAGCAATGGTTCTTCAAAGAAAATTATCGAAACACCAAGCAAATATCCCAGCTTGGGTTGGCAATCTCAAGGATGCCTTTCTTTCACGATATCCCTGATCTGGTTGAGCCGACCTCCCCAAGAGCTGATGGCGCTCTGCCTACTTTGGTCGAGTGCGGGGACAGGAAGCAGCAGGTGGAGATCGCCCTTAAGGCAGCAAGGAGCGCTGCCAAAACACTGAGCGTTGCCATCCTCGTAAGAGACAGGGCGCAAGAGAAGGTCTTCAGCGCGGCCCTCGGGGGCGAGGCGACCAGACTTCATCGCGACCTTAAGGTTTGGAACGACGGCCCCGGCATATACCACGGCACCTACCATGCGGCTAAGGGGCTTGAGTTTGATGTGGTGATAGTTCCTTTTCTGGACGTCGACAACCTTCCTGACAAGGATTACATAGCGTCCCACGGGGAAGAAGACGCCCTCACCCACGACGGCAGACTTCTCTATGTGGCGGCGACCCGGGCGAAAACGAACCTGATCCTGCTTTACAGCGGTGCGCTCACGCTACTGCTCCCGACAGACGAGTCACTCTACCAGAGGGTCAAGCCATGAACTTGATCCGACAGGAGTGCGCCAGTCGTGGGATCACCCGGATCTGCCATTTCACGCAGTCGCGGAACCTCGCCCATATCTTTGACGATCCGCTGGGGCTTTGTTCGACCAGGACGCTACAGGAACATGATTTACCGCACAATCCGACCGACACAGAACGGTTTGACGGAAGGAACGATCTAATCTGTTGCTCCATTGAGTACCCGAACACCTATTACTTCATCAAGGTCCGGGAACGTGAGCCTCTTTTCAAGGACTGGGTCGTGTTAATGATCGATCCCAGTTACCTGTGGCACCCTGAGACCTGTTTTTGCCCGTGCAACGCGGCACGCTCTTGTGGCGGGTATATCCGAACGGGGATTGAGGGGTTCCTCTCCCTCTACGCCCCGATATCTCCCGGGTTTACCGCTTATAGTCGGTCCGCGAGACATCTTCCCGCTGCACCGACTGATATACAGGCGGAAGTTCTTCTCAAGGACCCGATTCCACTTGATTCAATTACCGGGATAGCTGTTCATACAGAAGATCAGGCCCATCGGGAGATTTGCCGTCTGCGTCTGCAGGGAATTACGATTGACAAACCGATTTACATCGCTCCGGAGTTTTTTCAAAGATCAACCTTACAAAATACGTACGGTACAGGTTTGATTCAACGCGGAGTCCGGGCGACGGAAACGCTATATGAGAACGGAGGTCTTAATGACCAATAACAATACAATAAAACTGAAGGGGAGCAAGGCCGCCGGTGCTATGTTGGGGGCGGCTTGCGGCGATGCATTAGGCTGGCCGAATGAACGGGTCGGTAAGTCGAAGGTGACAAAACCGACACAGGGCCGTCTCTATGATTTCAGAAGCTGGACCCGCAGTTCGGGTGGGCGTTTTTTCCCTCACGAGGAGACCATTGAGGCTGGCGAGTACAGCGACGACACCCAGCTTATTCTTTGCCTCTGCCGGTCGCTGTTAAAAGGGGAAGAATGGTGGGATTACTTCACTCAGGTGGAGTTGCCCTTTTGGTCTGCTTATGAACGTGGCGGGGGCGGCGCAACCAAGAGAGCGGTCGATTCGTGGCTGGATGGGATCGCACCATGGAGTCCGAACCGGAAGCCCCAGGATGTGAAGCGTTATTTCGACGCGGGCGGCAACGGTGTCGCGATGCGCGTCCTGCCGCATGTCTTGCGCTTGGGCGAAAAAGAGTATCCTGAGATCGCCGCCAACATATTCCTTGACGGTGTCACGACCCACGGACACCCCCGGGCGCTTTTGGGCGCTTTGGCCTACGGTTTCGCACTGTGGGCGGCTTTCCGCAAGAACTCGAAACTGGCGTATGGCGAATTGGTGGAAGATTTGATCAAAAACGCGGATGTCTGGTCCGTTCTTCCAGCCCCCCTTGCCATCCAGCCCGAATGGAAGAGCCAGGCCGAAAGAAACCTTCAAGGCTACGCGAAGCTATGGGAATCGGCAAAGGCTGAGGTCCTGGAATATCTTGTGGTCTGCCGAGCGGAATTCGCGAAGGGAGCGTTGAGTTTCGACGATGATGTGCTGAAAAAACTTCAGTGCTTCAACAGCAAGATAAGCGGTGCCGGTACCGTGGCGGCTATCGCAGCGGTTTATCTCGCGTCGCGCCACGCCGCCGACCCGATCAACGGCGTAGTAAAGGCCGCCTTCGCCATCGGTTCGGACACCGACACAATAGCCTCGATGACCGGCGGCTTGCTCGGCTGCATCAATGGTTCAGACTGGTTGTCTCCGGTAAATCAAGGCATCCAGGATGCAACCTATATCGAGAAATGCGCGTCGCGCTTGGCGGGCAATCAAGTAGATGACAATGGCAGCATTGAGCCGGTCAGGAGAGCTTCCCTCAAGAACTGGATCGACAACGTGACTGGTGCTCATGATACGCAAGAAACCAGACTCCCCGACCGCCGCAAGGCGAAGATCAATCGCGGCAAGGACCAAGTCGGTCGCAGCGGGAAATACAAGGTTGAATTCCTGAAACTCACCTCGGAAGACGGCCAGACAATCTATATCAACAAGATCTCCAAGGGTAACTTCGGAGGCCAACCCGCTCAGCGGCAAACCACCATCGCTTCATCTACCGGGAAGCCCCCAGAAGATCAGCGGCAACCCCAGTCCATGCCGGAGCGATTGAGTTTCGGACCGAAACTGCCGGTGTATTCCATGGAAAAGTCGGTCCACTTCTATAAGGGTCTGTTAGGGCTCAGCATCAAGAAGGAATCGCAGGACGTGGTTGTCTTCCACCAAGGGCTGGTCCTCGCCCCCGCATCTTACGCCATGAACTTCCCTGGAGGCGGGTTCCGGTCTCTTATCTACATTGAAGTGGAGGACATTCCGACCAGATTCAAGATGGTTATGGAAAACAAGATCCAGATTGTGACCAAACTTGAAAACTGGGGACAATCATCGCGCCGGTTTTTCAGATGTCTCGACCCGGATGGTAATTTGATCGAAGTTTTTGAGAAACAATAGAGCAATCGTAGGTGCACATAGTAAGTTTCAAAGGTTCATGCATAAAATATAGGATTGAGAACAGCGAATGATAAGGACATTAACCGGACCGGAGTTCGCAAATATGTTCTGCCTTAAGCCACAGCAGTTTGCCTGGCTTCTAGGTGCCGGTGCGTCCGCCTCCGCAGGTATTCCTACTGGCTATGCAATGATCCAAGACTTCAAAAAGCGATTATTTTGTCAGTTGTCCGGTGTTGGCCGCAGGGAAGTGGACACCAACGATCCACTCTGGATTGAAAGGATGCATCTATTTTTTAGAAATCGCGCTGTTCTTCCTCCAGCTGACGATCCGACTGAATATGCAGCGGCATTTGAAGCCGTTTTTCCTGCACCAGAGGATCGCCGAAAATACATAGAAGAGGCAATTAGAAAAGGAACCCCATCGTTTTCCCATCGTGTCATTGGCTCACTATTGACTACCAGCCTTGTCCCTTGCGTATTCACTACAAATTTTGACAATTTGATAGAGACCGCTACGACGATAACAGATCAGCTAATGCCACCTGATAAGCGTGCTGTTATGACAGTGGCCGCAATCGACAATGCTGATCGAGTTGAGCGCTGTTTGCGTGAATCTAGTTGGCCATTTCTAGCCAAGTTGCATGGGGATTTCCAGTCTGTTGAATTGAAGAACACGACAAAAGAACTTAAGGAGCAAGATTCCAAGCTTCGACAAGTTTTGACCACCACGTGCACACGATTTGGTTTGGTCGTTGTTGGTTACAGTGGTCGTGATTCTTCAGTGATGGAAGCGTTGACGGACGCATTATCAAAAAATAACTCATTCCCGTCCGGTATATTTTGGGTGACTCGATCATCTAAATCCATTCTTCCCTCCGTGACCGAATTTCTTGAGAAGTCAAATAAGGCTGGCATTTCGGCTTCTATCGTCGAATCGCCTACATTTGATGAACTGGCTGGTGATCTTGCTGATGGGATTGATTTTCCTCCTATATTACGGCAACACGTTCAAGAGTATAAACCGAAACAGATTCTTGTCAGTACTCCATTTGCGGTACATGAGAAGCGTAAGTTCCCGATTTTGCAATGTTCTGCAGTGCCGATACTTTCGATGCCAACGAAGGCACGTCGTATTTCCGTCAAGGAAGGTATCACAACAGTTCGTGCACGGGAGTTGCTTCAGGAAGCTGGCGTGAAGAGAGCTTTAGTAGCAAGCAATGGACGAGATATAGCCGCATTCGGATCAGATACTGATTTGCTTCGCGCTTTCTCAATATTGGATGCCCAAGTAATGGGTACTGTTGAACTTCATCCTGACAAGGATAGCTGGGCATGTGGCCTGATCTACGATGCACTGACTAAGGCTGTATGCCGAAATAAACCTCTTCTCCCTCGTTTGCGAAGAAATGGTCATTCAGTCATTATTGCAGGCGAATTGCCGACAGATAACAAAGAAAGGATTTCTTGGCGTAGTAGGCATCTTTCTAGTCTGAAAAATGCTTATTCAACCGCCTTGTACGGAAAAGTTCCAACGTACGATTATCCATTCAGCGAAGGAATACGACTTCGTCTGGACCAGGCGATGGGTTCTTGGTGGTGTGTTTTCGAGCCGTTTACGGATGTCGAGTTGCCACGTTTTAATAACGACCCAGAGAATATAGATGAAGGATCGCTTGAAAATGTGACAACATATTTTCGGCAGACCAATCCCGTAGTAGATTGGCAGCGTGAACGCTGGGCAAGACGTTACAATCGCGTATGGTCACAAATGTTGTCAGCGTGGGCGAAAATCCTTGCCGGAGAAAATGATGGTACTATTCATACGTTTGGCTTGCCTGAAGAGGCTGGGATGGATGCTATGTTTCAGTTGTCCCCGATAACAGCATGGAGTCGCCCAAGCCATGAGCATGACTACTTCCTGCGGGGGGGAAGATGAGAGCAGAATACACAGCTTCAAAAATGCCTCCTTTTTGTTTATTGGAAGAACCTCTTTTGACGTTTAATCCGGACGATACCTCTCTTGATGTAAACCCATTGCGAGGGCTTGATCAGTATGGAGCTTACAGCAGCCTGACTTTTCAAAACTACACAGCCTCGCTTCGCATCGCAACGATGGCACCTTCCGGGGCATGGGCTAATCTGCGTAGTTTGGTCAACACTCTGCGATCCGCTCATACACCAAGTGATCGCAAAGAATATGTTCCAATGTTCCGTGGTTTTGAAAAGATATTTGCTGTCCCTCTGGTCGCAGCGCAGGCTGAAGCACATATCAGATGGGCAGATGATTTGAGTTCAGATGGTCCTCCACATGTTAGATTGCTCCACGCCATGAAAGATGGCATGGAGCGTCTGTCATTGGTCCGTGATCAGTTTGATGTGCTGATGGTTTACCTGCCCGATTCTTGGCAATCTGCTTTTCGTGCGCCAGGTTTTGATGCTCATGATGCACTCAAGGCACTTGGGGCGTCACACGGCATTCCTACCCAGGTAATCAACGACCGTGTATTCTCATTCAGCTCCAAAGCATCATTGGCTTGGCGCTTGTCGATCGCGCTGTATGTTAAAGCGGGTGGCATTCCTTGGAAACTTGCACCGCTGCCCGGGGTACCGGATAACACCGCTTACATCGGGTTGGCCTATGCTCTGAGAGGTAATCCTAAGGATGCACATTATGTGACCTGCTGTTCTCAGGTTTTCGATGCGGATGGTGGGGGCATGCAGTTTGTCGCATTCGAAGCTCGTGATCCCGTGAAAGATGTTGATGGTGCGCGGCGTAATCCCTTCCTCAGCCGTAGCGATATGCGAGCGGTTTTAGCCCGCAGCCTAAGCCTTTATCAAAGCCGGAATGGAGGATTTTTACCACGCCGATTGGTTGTGCACAAAACCACGTCATTCAAAGCAGAGGAATTGGAGGGGGCTCTCGATGCGTTATCCGCTGTTCCTGAAGTGGAGTGTGTTGAGATAACCAGTAATCCTGGTTGGCGTGGAGTCTGGTTAAAACAAAGTCGGGATAAAGATCGGCCAAGTGAGCCTGATGGCTATCCAGTCCCACGTGGTACTAT
>Ga0334886_1000841_pt1:0-20000 | contig 41470 bp, 36 predicted proteins | sample GraSluR1_MG_9_FD_207232 | JGI IMG/M metagenome (GOLD analysis project Ga0334886, IMG submission 207232) | Sludge microbial communities from methane-producing bioreactor in Wageningen University, Netherlands - Granular Sludge_27_06-R1 | ecosystem: Engineered > Bioreactor > Anaerobic >... | reverse complement strand
TTGAGGGATCAGATCGAAGATATGCCGAGTACCTCTGCAAAGGCTCAGGATTTTGTGAATGCTCTGAAAGGCGACGACTCTGGGATCATCATCGTGGGTGGAACCTGGCAACAACTTGGACGGCTGGCAGAGAAAGACCATCAAGAAAGCGAGCCGACCGCCGAATGGTTTGATCTGCTGGTGATCGATGAGGCGTCACAGGTTCAGGTTGCTGCGACTGCGGCCTACTTTTTGCTATTGAAGTCTGATGGGCATGTTGTCCTTGCTGGTGACGACCGGCAGCTTGGGCCGATCTACGGCTTCCAGATGAAGGATAGCGTTCAAGGGCTGTTTGACTGCATTTTCTCTTACATGAAAGAGACCCACGGCATCACCCCGGTGCAGCTTAAGCACAATTACCGAATCAACGTTGAAATTTCTGCATGGCCCTGTAAGCGTTTTTATAATAACGAATACGAGGCGTTCTTCCCCGATAGAAAGCTGGATCTCAATATCAGTATTGATGGAAGACCAGCCGATTGGCCTGAGCAGTTGCCATGGTCCGACGAGTTTCTCCGCATTCTTGACCCGGCTTGCCCTGTGGTGGTGATCAGCTATTCCGCCAACACCTATACGTTATCGAACCCTTTTGAGGCGCAGATCGTTTCCGCTTTGACCCTTTTGTACAAGATGCTGGTCGACGCCCAACAGTCCGGAGTAAGCGCCCAGGAGTTTTGGACGCAGAAAATCGGCATTGTGACTCCCCACCGAGCCCAGATGGCATCCATCAGAAATCTGCTCGTGGACGCAGCCGGTATGACGATGGACCAGCCTCCATTTGTGGACACCGTAGACCGGTTCCAGGGTCAGGAGCGCGACCTGATCCTTTCCAGTTATGTGGTGGCCGACCGGGATTTTGTTGCGTCTGAAGATGCGTTCATCCTAAGCCCACGACGATTCAATGTGACGCTGACCCGGGCGAGAAGCAAGTTTGTGATGCTTATCAGCGACGCGCTTCTCCAGTATCTGCCATCCGATCCGGACGTGGCTCGTGACGCCGCTCACCTGCAGCTCTTCGCCGAGCAGTATTGCAGTTCGGTATGCGACACCATCGACTTGCCGTTCTTTGAACGCGGGGCTCTGTCGACCATGAGATGCAAATTGAGAGGGCGATACGAGAATGGAGTTTGATGCAATCAACGCCGATCCATTTGTGGCAGTACGGAGGGGGTACTGAACGATGCCTTCCGTCCTTGCATGGATTGACCATGATTCGAAAGCGAGGGAACGCACGCTTCGCATCCTTTCCCTTTTCCAGGAAAAGGAAAGTCGTGACGAGCTTGGGCTCGGCTCCGTGCGGGACAGCTTTGCCGATCAGTTGTTCCCAGGAACAAGCACGATCCAGACGCGCCTCCGCTACATGCTTTTCGTACCATGGATTTACCATTCCCTGGAAGAGAAGCGACTACCTGCGGAGAGTTTTGCGATCCAGGCTGACAAGCTGGAAAGGGACCTGGTTCAGCCATTGATGGATTCCGATGATCAGGCTGGCGTATTTGGTAAAACCGCAGGAAAGAGGCTCAAACGCTTGCCCAGCTCCGTCTACTGGGCCGGTCTCGGTGTCTGGGGAATACGCATTACGCCATTCTCGCAGGACGAATATCACAGGCGCATCGACGAAACTTACCGTCGCCGGAATGCCCTGAAGGCTCTTGAGAAAGACGCAAAGATAAGAGGAGACGACATCGACGTTGATCAGCGAAAGGCCTCTCTCAGTTGGCATCCGCGATTGCCCGCGCCTCCGGAAGATTTCCCTGCAATGGTGAACTTCGCTTTATCCCGGGAAGAAGCCGAGTTTATTCGGGATCGCATCCAGGTCGCTTGCCCCAACAGTCTCCTCTCGTTCTTGGCGCTGCACTGCGAACCCGCCGACGCCCAAGCTCCATGGGAGCATCCGGACTACAGCAGCTTTTCCGAACAGAATAAAGAACTTCTGACCCATGCACGGCTGTTTTCGGAGGTGATGCATGGAGCGGCGCTCTCGTACAACGTTCAGCTCGCCAGGCTTCGAAAGCATGAAAATCTTGTCGCCGAGCATGAGGCAAGTTTTGATGAATGGACCGCAAATCTTCCCCTGGAGGAAATTCGCTCCTGGTCGGTGAGCCGCCTCTGGGAGTTGACCGTGGATCATGGCCACACCATCACCCGGCAAACGAGAGAATTCGTTGAGGAGTGGATCGACCATACCCGGAGATCCCCCAATGACCTCCTTTCTCATCCAGATGCGCTCACCCTGATCGAAAGAAGGGAAATGAAGCTCAAGGGCACGCGTTCCCGATTCAGGAACCAGAGGGCGCTCGAGCAGTGGGGTGGGTACTCCGGCGTCGGAAGACTTGTCTATCGCTGGCCGAATGTGAAGGTGCTTTTGAACGATCTGTACCAGGGGATGAGCGCGGAGGAGAAATGCTGAGCCCAAACTCCCGGAGCCTTTATACTTCCGCATTAACCCCACCGCCGGAGATGATTTTCGACGAGGCCATTGCAACCACCTTTTCGATGGATCCAGCCCTGCTGCTTGAGGCACCTGTCTACCTGGCGTTAATGGCGGCGGATGGTCAGACCGATCCTGACCCGTTGTCTGTGCTTGAAGCCATCCGCAGGTACTCGAAACGAATCACCGTCTACGTGCAACGAGGACGGATTCAAGTGCCCCAGATTGCCAAGCCCAACCCATTGTTTGGATTTCTGGAGGAAATGGTTGTCGAGGTAACGGCCCCTGGCGGAGGCGTTTTCCATCCGAAAGTCTGGGCAATCCGTTTTGTCAGCCCTGATCAAAGCAACGCGATGTATCGCTTGGTGGTCTTGACGAGGAATATGACCACCGATCAGTCCTGGGACCTGTCACTTCAGCTCGAAGGGACGATTGCAGGCCGGAAGTCCAAATCAAATAAACCGCTGGCTCATTTCTTCAAGACGCTTCCTGATCTGGCCACCGGAACAACAGAACCGGGCAGGAACGAACAAACTCTCAGATTCGCGGACGAGTTGCATCGAGTCCAGTGGGAACTCCCCGACGGCTTTGACGAACTGACCTTCTATCTTCCGGGAACGAAAGGGTATGACTGGGAGCCTCCCATGGCGAATCGGATGGCTGTCATATCGCCATTCTGCTCTGACGAGGCCCTGCGAGCATTGACGAGAAAAACCAAGGCCGCTGATGCTCTCATCTCACGCCCGGAGTCGTTGGCAGCCCTGAAGAAAGATACGCTGGAACTTTTCACGCAATGTCTTCATCTGGACGATGCGGCGGAAACCGAGGATGGCGAAGAAGACGATGCCATCGAACAGCCGCTTGCGACCGGCCTCCATGCAAAGGTCTATCTGTTTGAGACCAGGTACTATTCAGACTATACCCATGTGATCATGGGGTCTGCGAATGCAACCAACGCGGCGCTGAATGCTTCGAAGAACGTCGAGATTCTGGTCGGACTAGTTGGCCGGAAGAGCAGAGTCGGCGGCATCGACGAGCTTCTTGGCGCTGACGGATTAGGTGAATATCTTGTCGACTTTGACACGAGCAAGGAAGCAGAGATTGATGCTCTCCGGCAGGCGGCTGAGGAATCCGTTGAGAGGGCTCGCTCCCGGATAGCTGAAGTAGCTCTGTCCATCGAATGCAGTCCGGGATCGAAGGACGGTCTGTGGTCATTGGTGTTGACGGGAGAAATCCCAGCCCTTGAGGGGATCGTCAGTGCTACTGCATGGCCGATAACCGTTACTCGGGACTTCGCGGTGGACATCCTTGACGGCGACGCTCACGGTGGGATCGGCCTCGGAGAGTTCTCCGCCTCTTCTGTAACGGGCCTCATCGCGTTTGAACTCAAGACCAAACATCCGGACGTTTCGGCCCGGTTTGTTCTGAATATTCCCGTTACCGGCGTTCCAGAAGAACGCAACTCTGCCATCCTGGGAACCGTGATCAGCAATCAGGAGGGATTCCTGCGTTATCTCCTACTGTTGTTGGGGGATGATAAGGTATCCGGACTTGATCCAGGTAGTGGCTCCGGATTTGCCAAATGGTTGGCCCGGTTGGCCGACGGTGAAGATATCCCGCTACTGGAAGAACTGACCCGCACGTACAGCCGACACCCGGAGCGACTATCGGAAATCTCGGGGCTGGTTCGTGATCTGTCCCAGGGAAGTCAGAATGCGATTATCCCCGAGGACTTTTTAAACCTCTGGACGGTTTTTGAATCTGCCATCGGGGGGCGTGATGCATAGCAACCGCTTTTTATCAGCCCCCGCCTTGGCCGGTCTGAAAGATTTCCAGAGGAAGACCGTAGAGTACGTCTTCAAGCGGCTCTATGGCAATGACCCAACTTCCCGTTTTCTGATCGCCGATGAAGTTGGACTTGGAAAAACGCTAGTCGCCCGGGGAATCATTGCCAAGACCTTGGAGCACCTTCAAGACGAGGTGGATCGGGTCGATGTAATCTACATCTGCTCTAATGCCGCCATCGCGACCCAGAATGTCAATCGGCTCAATGTCAGCGACACGGATGGTTTTTCTATCGCCACACGACTGACCTACCTGCCCAGGCAAGTACGCTCGCTGCGAAAGAACAAGGTAAATTTCATCAGCCTGACGCCCGGTACAGCCTTCGACCATGCCCGCAGTCGAGGTGGGCATGCCGACGAACGGGCGATTCTCTATCGGATGCTGTACGACTTGCCCCTGGCGCAAAATGAACGGCGTAGACGGCTGCGCGTAGGTCTCCTCAACATTCTTCAGGCGACAGCAGGTAAGGATAACTGGCGAGCCAAGGCCAAAAACCTTCCAGCAGAGGATCTGGATACAGACCTTTCCAAGGCCTTTCGCCGGGCTGTCCTTGAGGATGCCGAACTGTATGCGGCCTTGAAGGAAGGCTGTGAACGCTTTGCCCGATACCGGGACTACAGCAGAATTCCTTGGGAGGACTCTGAGCTTCGCTACGACCTGATCGGAAAACTCAGAAGCAAGCTGGCGTCAGTGTGCCTTTCCGCGCTTGAGCCCGATTTGGTCATCCTTGATGAATTCCAACGATTCAAGCACCTGTTGGATGGCGATGATGAAGCCTCCATGCTGGCGACCGCGCTCTTTGAACATCCCGACGTTCGCGTTCTCCTGCTGTCCGCAACGCCCTACAAAATGTTCACCCTCGACCAGGAGAATGACGAGGACGACCACTATCCAGATTTCATCAGGACACTGAACTTCCTCTTCAATGATTCCGGCAAGGTCGATGCGATCAAAAATCTCTTGTCAGAGCATCGAACAACGCTCCACGCCTGCGCAAAAGGCTCCGTATGTCATCCGGGGAAAAAGGCCGAACTTGAACGAGCGCTCCTGAACGTCATGTGCCGAACGGAGCGGGTCGCGACGACTCGAGATCACAATGCAATGCTGACCGAGATCGAGCGGACGGCTCCCCTTACGCCAGCGGACCTTCAGCACGCCGCGACCGTTGACGCAGTAGCAATCTGCGTTAAAGCCGGGGAACCAATTGAATACTGGAAGTCTGCGCCTTACTTGATCAACTTTTTGAAACATTATGAGCTGAGGCATAAGCTGGATGCCAATTTAAATGCTCCTTCAGATGCTCTTCGCAGAACTCTTTTATCGGCAAATGGGCAGTTACTGACGAGAAACAAATTTGAAGGCTATCAGGCTCTCGACCCTGGCAATCCAAGGATGCGCGTACTTTTTGAGGACACGATTGATAAGGGCATGTGGCAGCTTTTATGGATGCCGCCGTCCATGCCGTATATCAAGCCTGGTGACGCATACCGGGACAAGGATGGTTTGACCAAAGCCCTTGTGTTTTCCTCTTGGAGCGCCGTTCCTGACGCGGTTGCGTCAATTTGCTCCTACGAAGCCGAACGAAAGATGATCGCCGGAACCTCGGTTTCCCACAGCGAACTCTATGACAAGATCAAGCCATTGCTGCGGTTTGCGGTAGCCTCAAACGATAACCGCCCTACTGGTATGCCGGTTATTGCCTGGTTGCTGCCGTCCCCAACCCTTGCCACCAAGATTGATCCGCTCGAGATTGCACTTCGCCATGGAAGCGGGCCAGTGGACGCCCAGGAACTGAGGAACGAGGTTAAGGCTACCTGCCGTAGTTTGGTCGAAACCCTGCCTCGTGCCGGAGAAGGAACGCGGGCTGATGAGCGATGGTATTGGGCGGCTCCCATTTTACTAGATTCTCATAACGGGTTGCTGGACTGGTGTAAGAGCCATTCGGGATGGAGATCCGCTACGCCGGACCATGAATCAGGCACTCGCTTCAAAGATCACATCGACCTGCTGGTCAGCATGGCGGAGGGTAACATTCCTCTCGGCCCTCAGCCGGATGATCTAGTCGATGTGCTTTGCGATCTGGCTCTTGCAGGTCCTGGCGTGTGTGCCTTGCGAGCACTTCACCGTATCGGTGCCGGGCTCGACGCTGCCGATCCGAACCTTCTGTCAGCCGCAGCCAGAATCGCATCCGGCTTCCGATCTCTTTTCAATATGCCGGAGACGATTGCCATGCTGCGAGGCTCCGGCGAGGACACTTATTGGCGGTTGACGCTTCAGTACGGTATCGACGGCAATCTCCAATCGGTGCTCGACGAATATGTGCATGTCCTTCGAGAGTCTTTGGGTCTCCAAGAGCACTCACCGGAAGAACAGGTGGCTGGCATAGCCGAGTGCATCCAATCGGTGTTGTCACTGCGGACCGCGCAGATTCGAATCGACGAAATAAAGATATCGGGCGACGGCTTTGCTCTTGATGATTTCAACACCCGCTGTCGTTTCGCGCTCCGGTTCGGGGATATTCGAGACGACAACAACCAGGCTCTCGTTCGCGCCGACTCGGTGCGGGATGCCTTCAACTCACCGTTTCGTCCCTTCGTTCTGGCGTCGACCTCGATAGGTCAGGAAGGGTTGGACTTCCACACTTGGTGCCATGCCGTGGTCCATTGGAACCTGCCTTCCAATCCCGTTGATCTTGAACAGCGCGAGGGCCGGGTTCATCGGTATAAAGGCCATGCTGTCAGAAAGAATGTTGCGGAACGGTATGGTCTGACAGCTCTCTCCGTGGCGCATGAGGGAGGCGATCCGTGGCAGACCCTTTTTCAGATCGCGGCCCAAGGCAAATCCAATGGGCATTCCGATCTCATCCCATATTGGATCTTCGAGGATGGTTCCGCCCGGGTGGAGCGCCGCATTCCTCTGCTCCCGTACAGCAAGGAGGTTGGGAAACTCAAACGGCTGAAGCAAGGGGTGGCTCTCTATCGGATGGTTTTCGGTCAACCCCGCCAGGAGGACCTGCTGTTCAGCCTTAGCCAGAACGGTAATCATGAGTCAGCGGATTTGGCCGACTGGCTGATTTCGCTTCAACCCCCGGAAACTGTTTTGAATGATGAACCGGCCGAGGAAAACGCACTGATCCTGCCTCCGGCAAAGTCTGTTCAGGGTATTAGCAATTGATACGAGGGGCCACATGAGTTTTTCAAAGGAAATCGTCGAAGATGCATTAGTCGCCTGTGGACGATCATGCTGCATTTGCCACAAGTTCTGTGGGGTACGAGTTGAGACGCACCACCTCAAACCAAAGCACCTTGGTGGTGACGACAGCCTTGAGAACTGCATTCCCCTCTGTTTTGATTGCCATGCGGAAGTCGAACACTACAACAATAATCATCCGCGAGGTCGTAAATTTTCGGAGGGGGAACTCAGGAAACATCGGGACAACTGGTACCGCATGGTCCGCGAGCTGAATACACCGCTTCCGCGTTATGAGAATTCCGTCCACGTTATTCAGGCGGTGAATGGCAAAGGAAATATGGTAGCCGGTCGAGACCTGAATATTGTTACCGAGAGAGTGGTTAAGAAGACCGTCGTGCAGACAGATCCCGGCGGAAAGCACATTGAAAATGCTACAGCTCGAAAAATCCAAGAACTTGTAAAGGAATACATCGACCTTCATACGGCGGCCGAAAAAGATCCCCAGCGTGCTGCTCAGCGCATTTGGAGTGGCATCAAAAAGGAGTTCAATGTCACCACGTACAAGGAGATACCTGCCGAGAAGTCCGATGAAGCCATTCAATGGTTGTATGCTCAAATTGCCATGGCTCGTCCGAAGATCAGGCGTAAGGCTCCGGAGCGGTGGAAGCAAAGTTTCTATAAGCCGATCTATGCCCGAGCTAATGAACTTGGGATGTCAAAAGAAGAGCTCTATGCGATTGCGCAAACACGACTTGAATTGAAGAAACCGGTCGGGTCACTAAAAGACCTGACCCAGAAGAACCTTGAAAAATTACACCATATTATGATTGGCGAGGTTAACAAATCGAAGCGCGGGGATTGATCAGTGGAAACGGCAGATACGCCTTTGGTGCCGAATAAATTGGGTCGGAAACACATCAAGAGCTTTGCCAGCGGCATCGCTCACATGTTTTCCTGTTCGGCCCAGCATTATGCTTGGCTGGCGTATCAGCACCGGTTGCCAACGGTGATAATTGACCTCCTGGATCTGCGAATAGAGCCCTCGGAATTCGACATTGAAAGGAACCGGATTCTTGCCGGGATGTGTCAGAGAACGCTCTTCAGAAACTTCGAGCAATTGGCACCACCTAGAGCTGTAGTCTCGGCCGTTCTTTCTGCCCATTTCGGGATTGATGACTATTCGGAGGACGGCCGTTCTGCCTCGATTGGCAGGTCAGTTTTCATCGCAATCCTGACCGATGACCGAGGCAAGGAGTGGCGCGTTGACCATGCTGAAGAGCGGGTGTTGGTCCAAGCGTAGCCGAAAACGGTTCGATCAACTCACATAAATGGAAACCATGAAATAGGAGGCAACCATGCCAAAGAAACCAGGATCACATCATGTCGTGCCCAACGCCGACGGCGGCTGGGACGTTAAGAAAGACGGCGCGACCCGTAGCAGCGGCCACTTCGACAAGAAGCAGGATGCCGTCGACGCCGGGCGCAAGATCAGCCAGAACCAAGGCACCGAGTTCTACATCCACGGCAAGGACGGGAAGATCCAGAACAAGGACAGCCACGGCAACGATCCGTATCCGCCCAAAGGGTGATCCGGTGCATCTGCTTTCAGGGAGTTTTGGTTCTGTATGACACTGGCCTTCATCGCTGTAATTTTTGGCTTGGCGCTCCTCGTCTGGAGCGCCGACCGTTTTGTGGAAGGATCGGCCTCCACCGCTCGCCATTTCGGCATGCCGCCGCTGCTGATCGGTATGGTGATTGTCGGGTTCGGTACCTCCGCACCGGAAATGGTGGTTTCGGCCCTGGCCGCTTCGCAGGGTAATCCAGACATCTCGCTCGGCAACGCCTACGGCTCGAACATCACCAACATCGCCCTGATCCTGGGGGTGACGGCCTTGATCAGCCCCATCGCCGTACATTCGCAGGTGCTACGCAAGGAACTGCCCATTCTCACGGTGGTGACCGCCCTGGCGGCATGGCAACTCTGGGATGGTGAGATCACCCGGATCGATGCCGTTGTGCTGCTGCCCGTGTTCGGAGGCCTGATGGCCTTGGACCATCTGGCAAGGGATGCAAAAGAAAGAGGATGCGCTGGGAAGCGAGATTGAGCAGGAACTGGACGTCCGCACCATGCCGATCCGCCGTGCGGTCTTCTGGTTGGTAGTAGGGTTGGCGCTACTCATCGTCAGCTCTCGCATCCTGGTCTGGGGCGCGGTGAAAATTGCTCATGGATTCGGGGTCAGCGACCTGATCATCGGCCTGACCATCGTCGCGGTCGGCACCTCGCTGCCGGAACTGGCCTCGTCAATCATTGCAGCCAGGAAGGGTGAACACGATATCGCTCTCGGCAATATCCTGGGCTCCAACCTGTTTAACACCCTGTCGCTATTCTTCATCGGCTATGGGTTCCGGGGGCCGGGGCGTATCAACCGCATCGAAGGCGCGGTGCTGCTGGCCTGTTATGTTGGCTACACGGCTTACCTGATCAGTACGGTTTTCGGTGGGCAGGCATAGGCCAATTCGATTCCTGTTTTGGGAACCGAACCGGCGTCCGAAAACCGGATTCGAAGTTGTTGCTGAGAAGCGCCAGGTATCCGGTTTTACTGCAAACCCGTCACCCTCGTCCGGTGCCGGGAAATCGGGGGAGAAAATTTTTTCTCTGGTCGGCTTGTTGGGAAGTTGTTGTGCAAGATGATTTCGTCGTTTATTATCAAGGGGTTACGAGGAGCGCGGGCTTTGAGGCTGTTTTGCGGTAGGTCGTCGTTCCCTCCGATTTTGCCGGTCTGAGAGCTAACGCAAATCGGACTCACCTCGAAACCGCAAAAATTATTCACCCAGATTTCCCGCGTTTCCGACCTTCCGCCGACAATGCCTCACACCGAAGGCAAGATTTTTCAATGGGTTGAGCATCAGGAACGGTTCAAGACGAGTTCGAGAGATTTTTCGGAGAAGCAGAGAAAACGCAGATGCGAAAGCGACCCTGAAAAGGAAATGGGGTTGAAACGGTATTTCCCGACCCCGGAGAATGCCCATTCCAAGCAGCGGCCCGAAACCCTTTGATAACAAGGGCTTTCCGGCGACCGAAAAATCGGAGCCGGGGGTGTAATTTTTTTCCGCTTTAGCAGATGCGTTGCAACGTCGAACGCTCGTCTGAGGAAATCGAAGTGGCCGTTCAGGAAATCCGCTTGATTTTCCCTTCCCGGCTCTTTATTTTAGGATGTGTATTGAAAATAAAATAAAGACGAGCCTTATTTTAGGTTCGAGGCAGGCAGGATGAAGCGAGAACTCCAAGGCAGATACGTGACCATATCAACGGTGGGTGAGAAGGCCCAGGCCTTCGTGCCTGCGCCGCTGCCGCCGCGTCCGCCCATCGACTGGACGCCGGAGTTGCGTAGCAAGTTCGACCAGGCGCTGCTGGCGCTTGGACGTCTGGACAGCGTCTCGACCTTGCTGCCGAACACCTCGCTGTTCCTCTACATGTACGTCCGCAAGGAAGCGGTACTCTCCTCCATGATCGAGGGGACGCAGTCGTCCCTGTCGGATCTGCTGCTGTTCGAGCTGGATCAGGAGCCCGGCGTCCCGCTGGATGACGTGCGGGAGGTCAGTAACTATGTTGCGGCCCTCGACCATGGCCTGCGTCTGCTGGAGGAAGGGCTGCCGCTGTCGCTGCGGCTGTTCCGTGAAATCCACAGTGTGCTGCTGACCAAGGGCCGGGGCAGCAATCAGACCCCGGGCGAGTTTCGTCGTAGCCAGAACTGGATCGGCGGCACCCGGCCGGGCAACGCAACCTTCGTTCCGCCGCCCGCCGAGGAGGTGCTGGAGTGCATGAGCAAGCTGGAGCTCTTCCTCCATGACCAGCCGGAGCCAACCTCGGTTCTTCTCAAGGCGGCGCTGGCCCATGTGCAGTTCGAGACGATCCACCCGTTCCTCGACGGTAACGGCCGCCTCGGTCGTCTGCTGATCGTGCTGCTCCTGTGCGAGCAGAAGATGCTGCGGGAGCCGATGCTCTACCTCAGCCTCTATTTCAAGACGCACCGCCAGTATTACTACGAGCTGCTCAACAACGTGCGGATGACCGGCGATTGGGAAGTTTGGCTCGACTTTTTTGCCGAGGCCGTGATCGTCACCGCCACCCAGGCGGTCGAGACAGCACAGCAGCTTCTCGACCTGTCCAACCAGGACCGTGACAAGATCAGCGGCCTCGGACGGGCGGCGGCGTCCACCCTGCAGGTCCACCGGGCGCTGATGGAGCATCCCATCGCCACCTCGGGCTCGCTGGTGGAGAAGACCGGCATCACCCCGGCGACCGTCAATAAGGCGCTCGGCCACCTAGAGCAGCTTGGCATCGTCAAGGAGCTGACCGCCCAGAAGCGCAACCGCCTGTTCAGCTACGCGGGCTATATCAAGATCATGAGTTACGGCACGGAGCTGCCGGGCAGGTAGGCCAATTCGATTCCCATTTTCGGAATCGAACCGGATGTACGGAGAAACAGGACTATGGGTTGTGGTGAGGCCGTTGGTATCCGATTATGTTGCAAACACAGCATCCTCGTCCGGAGCATGGAAACTGATATGAAAAAAGCACTTCCCTGATTGGAACCTTGGGCGTGACTCGGCTTCCTATGTTAAGCCCTTGTTTTTCAATGTGTTACGGGTTGATTTGGGGTCGGAGACTGAGTTGCGGCCGAGAGCCGTTTGCTCCACCAAATCACATTCCAGAGACATCTAGTACAATACATAAGCCCGCTACCAATCAAGGTTAGCGGGTTTTTTCATGTCTAGTGAGTTCCAGGGTATTCCATTGACATCCGGGGGCATGAGAGGGCATATCCCTATGCCCCAGAGGAGGTGCCCCTGACAGACGCCCAGATCAAGCAGTTACAGCCCAAAGAGAAGCCCTACAAAATCTTTGACGTTGGGGGCCTCTCTATCGAGGTCTTTCCTGACGGAGCTAAACGCTGGCGCTACAAGTACCCTTTTGAAGGAAAGGAAAAGCGCCTTACCTGATTCTGTTTTTGTTGTCATCGAACACCTCTGTTAAGGAGATATACTCGCTTAACGACATGTCCTTCAGCAACGGGCAGGATCATATTCGGAGGACGGCGGTGTTGCCTCGCTTTGACAGCTCTGTTTCCATCGCAATCCTGGGTAGGGAACGAGATAAAAAGTACAATCCAAAACCCTTATACTGTTTGCTACAGCATGTGTTTTCAGCTGGCTTCCTGGAGGGTAATGATTTCCATTTTGTGGTTGCGGTCTGGGTTTTCAGGTGAGGGGCCTTCGGTTTGGATGACGCAGTCGCCAAGCAGGCTGTATGTGCGGGTATAATCGCGGGCAAGCTCTGTCCAGTCGGATGGATGAGTAGCTTCGAAAATGGGAAAGACACCATAGGAGAAGATCAGTTCCCGGCAGGTTTCCTTGTCCTGGCTCACCCCGAGAATCCAGACCGGCAGCTTGTAGCGGGAGAGTCTGCGCGCGGTGTAGCCACTGTTGGTTGGGGTTAGAATGGCGGCAATGCCGTCACGCTGGTTGACAATGTTGGCCACACTGGTGGTGATGAAATCTACCTCGCTGATATAGTTGTTCCCAGACTTGCAGGCAATGGTATCGCGGTGGAAATATTTTTTGGTGTTGTGCGGTTCCGTGGCAATGGCGATATGCACCAGCATGCGCACCGCCTCCAGCGGATACTTGCCCAAGGCTGATTCCTCTGAGAGCATGACACAGTCGGTGCCGTCCAAAATGGCATTGGCCACATCCGTGGCTTCGGCTCGGGTGGGCCGGCGGTTATTGGTCATGGATTCGAGCATTTGGGTGGCAGTGATTACCGGCTTGCCGAACAGATTTGCCCTGGCGGTTATCCGCTTTTGCAAAATGGCCATCTGCTCGATCGGCATTTCCACCCCCAAGTCGCCCCGGGCCACCATAACGCCGTCGCAAACCTCAAGGATGTCATCTATCTTATTCTCCACCGTGGCCCGTTCAATCTTGGCAATGATAAAGGGATTGTGGCCTAGGTCTTTGGCTGCCTGCCGTACTGCGAGAATATCTGCTGCATCGTTGACAAAAGACTGGCTGATGGCATCCACTCCCTGCTTGCAGGCAAATTCCAGACAACGTCGGTCGTGCTCGGTAAAGGCAGAGATGCCTAAGTTGATGTTGGGTAAATTTAACCCTTTGCGGGAACGCAGGCTGCCGCCCACCAGCACCACGCAGTGCACATCATTTCCTTCGACCTTTTTCACCTGTACCTGGATGAGGCCATCGTTGATAAAGAGGATGTCGCCGGGCTGCACCACCTGTGGCAGTTCTTCCAGGGTGACGGAAACCTGGCTGGCATCACCCAGGATCTCATCGGTGGTGAGGATGAAGGAAGCGCGGTTTTCCAGTTCCACCTCTTCTTCTGCCAGGTTGCCGATGCGAATTTTCGGGCCAGGCAAGTCGGCCATAATGGCCACATCTTTGCCGGTTTTTTTCGAGGCAGCGCGGATATGCTTAATCAATTCGCCATGCTCGTGGAAATCACCGTGGGAAAAGTTTAGCCTGGCAATGTTCATGCCCGCCTCGATCATCCGCTCCAGCATGGCGGGTGACTCTGTTGAGGGGCCAATGGTGCAAACTATTTTTGTTTTGTTTTTGGGGAGCAATATATGGGGCATGTATACTCCAGTATTCTTATATATTCTTTTAAAAGGGCACTGTGGTGCTAAGGCATGGCATGTGTGGCTTCAAAGACGATGGCTCAACTCGTTGATCGAGCGTAGCTCCATGCCATCACGCAGATGCTGGTCAATGGGGGCGGCCCTGCCCTGGGCATCTATCTTGACGTAGACCACCTGGGTAGAACAAACGATTTCCTCCAAATCCTTTTGGAAATCAAAGCGTCTGGCTTCCACCCGTACACTCAGCGAGCTGGTGCCCATGTGCACTGCTTTGGCATAGATGCGCACATGATGCCCGATTTTTACCGGGCGCTTGAAGAGCACCTCGTTCATCTTCAAGGTGACCATATTGGGTGTGCGGCAGAGATATCCGGCAAAGGCGGCTCCAGCTTCATCCAGCCAGGAGAGCATGGTGCCACCGAACAAATTGCCGTTGTAGCCTATCTCGCTTGCCTGACATATTTTGGTGGCAACATAGTGCATGGCTAGGTGTTTGGCAGAGGGTTTGGCCTGGCCCACTCTGGCTCTAACCAGTGTATGGGGCAAGCATTTGGATTGAGTTTTTGTCTGGTTACAGCTTTATGGCCTGGTCTGCGCGCCTGCTCGACCAATGGTATGCAGTTTTAGTGTGCAGTTCTATCCTGACCTTGAACGCTTTGAACGCTATAGGGCTGTACACGGACGCGTTTGCGTCCATATTTCAACAAGTGTAAATATAAACCCAAATACTACTGATTATACTCCATTTTCTGTTACAATGCATGTGGATGGTGCAGAATGAGTCGCACACAAACCAGTCAATGCGGTGCAGTGATGGATGGCTTTGTTTTTAACGGATTTTGACTGAACAAGACAAAGGAGAAAAGCAGGCTGGCCTGGCTGTGGAGCCTGGGGATGCAGGGTATACAAGTGGGTAAACAGGGAAAAACAGTGTTTCTGTGTAGCCAATGCGGTCATGAGAGCCGCAAATGGCTGGGCCGTTGCCCAGGCTGCGGCACATGGGACAGCCTTGTGGAGAGCAGGGGACAGACGGCCAGTACATCCAAGTTGCCAGCAGCCGAGGTCTATCCCTTGGCTGGCCAGGCAGATGAAGAAAGCCAACGCCTGCCCACTGGCATTGTCGAGCTAGACAGAGTTTTGGGTGGCGGCATTGTGCCGGGCTCACTGGTGCTGATCGGAGGAGATCCCGGTATTGGCAAATCCACCCTGCTCTTGCAGTTCATGGCAGCGGTGGCCAGGACATTTGGCCAGGTACTGTATGTGACTGGGGAAGAGTCTGTCCGTCAGATCCGTATGCGGGCACAGCGACTCCAGGTGGCAACTGCCGATATTGCCGTGTCTACCGAAACCTGCGTCGAGGCCATCAAGGCTCTGGCCACACAGCTGCAACCAGTGCTGCTGGCAGTGGATTCCATTCAAACTATGTTCAGCCAGGAGGTGGCTTCGGCACCGGGTTCCATCACCCAGGTGCGGGAGTCGGCAGTGCGTTTGCTGGTGCTGGCGAAAAACAGTAACCTGCCTATTTTTCTGGTGGGACATGTCACCAAGGATGGCAGTATTGCCGGGCCGCGGGTGTTGGAGCACATGGTGGATACCGTGCTCTATTTTGAAGGAGATCGCGGCCAGATGTTCCGCATTCTGCGCACAGTGAAAAATCGTTTCGGCTCCACCAACGAGATCGGTGTCTTCACCATGCGCGAACAGGGCCTGGTGGAGGTGGAAAACCCATCTGCCCTGTTTCTGGCCGAGCGACCGGCCAACGCGCCTGGCTCTGTAGTGCTGCCCAGCATGGAGGGCACACGTCCGATTATGGTGGAGGTGCAAGCGCTGGTGAGCCGTTCAAGCGGTGGCACAGGCAGACGTACAGCCATTGGTGCAGATCCACAGCGCTTGGCCCTGCTCACCGCTGTGCTGGAAAAGAAGCAGGGTTTAAACCTTGTGGATCATGATATTTTTCTCAATATTGCCGGTGGTATCCGTATTGATGAACCTGCCCTCGATCTTGGGGTGGCCGCGGCCCTGCTCTCTAGCTACCTGGAGCGGCCCATTGACGCACACACTGTGGTGTGCGGTGAAATTGGTCTTGCCGGCGAGGTGCGCGCCGTAGGGCAGATGGAGCAACGGCTGCGGGAATCCAGACGATTGGGCTTCACCCGTTTTCTTGTACCTGCTTCGACCTGGCGGCAGTTGCAGGATAAAAAGACCGATACCGGTGATCTGGGCCTGCATCCAGTGGCCAACCTGGCTGATCTGGCCGAAGCGTTGTTTGGCTGAGCGCGGCTTTACATCCGAATGGTCCTGATTATAGTGGAAGCTCGCTGCTCTCGCTTTTTTTGTGCCGGATACGGAATATGGATGCACTTCTTACCCAGTTAGACCATTACCTTACAGCCTCGCCGCTCTTTGCCCTTGTCTTGGCGTATTTAGGCGGTCTGCTCGCCAGCCTTACCCCCTGCATCTATCCGATGATTCCCATTACCGCGGGTATTATCGGCCATGCCAATGTGGGTGGCTCTCGCCCCAGAGCACTGTTCCTCTCTTCGGTGTATGTGCTGGGTATGGCGCTTACCTATGCCTCCCTGGGCTTTTTTGCTGCGGCTACCGGTCGTTTTTTTGGCGAAATCAGCACCAGCCCCTGGACTTTTCTTATTGTGGGCAACATCATTCTACTTTTTTCCCTGTGGATGCTGGATGTTTTTCAGCTCCCCACAGCTTCTGCTGCGGCTTTTGCACAGCGCAGCGGTATCTTCGGTATTTTTGTGGCCGGAATTTCAGCAGCCCTTGTGGCCGGCCCCTGCACCACCCCGGTTTTAGGCGCCCTTCTGGCCTACACTGCTTCGGCGCAAAATATGGTTCTGGGGGCCTTGCTCTTTTTCGTCTTTTCCTTGGGCTTGGGCACCTTGCTTTTGGTGGTGGGTGCTTTTTCGGGTTTTCTGGCAGCCTTGCCGCGTTCCGGCGACTGGATGGTGTGGATGAAAAAGGCCCTGGGTGTGCTCATGCTGTTCACTGCCCAATATTTTATTTTTAAGGCAGGCACCCTGTACTTCTGATGCCGCCGTAATCTTTTTTCTCTGATGTGAGACCATTATGCGAACAACAGCGCTGGCCTTGGTAATGGCCATTTTCTTCTCTGCCGTTCTCTCGGCCCAGCTCATGGCCAAAGAGCAAGAGGTCATGCTCATACCCTTTAAAGGCTACGATCTCAACGGCAACCCGATTGATCTAGCAACAAGCATTGGCAACAAGCCGGTCATGCTCATTTTTTGGGCGTCTTGGTGCCCAACCTGCCGAACAGAGGTGCCAAAACTCAACAAGTTGGTGGAACAATACGCTGAACGGGGTATGGAATTTATTGGTGTGAATGTGGGGTTCAACGATTCCTACAGGCGGGCCAAGAATTTTGCTCAAAAAACAGGCATGATCTATCCCAACCTTTTTGATGCCACCGGAGTCATTGGTGAGCAATACGGGCTGCAAGGGGTGCCCACAGTGGTGATTGCCGATAAAAAGGGCCTGATCCGGTTTTATGGGCATTCCACCCCAGATATCAGTGAGGAAATTTTTCAGCAGTTGATGGCCAACTAGAATACGGGGCGAAGATGTGGCAAGTTGCCTGGTCTGCCCCAAGCCCTCTCTGTGCAGACCGGCTCGGCACTATTTTGGTTCTTGTACCGCTGGGACAAGGGGATAGTCCTGCATCACTTCGGGTGGGATTTTGACGGGTTTGCCGCTTTGTATGTCGCAGAAGATAAACAGGGTGGAGGCCGTGGCGAGCACGGTCTGGTCGGCAGGTCGGTAGAAGCGGAATTTGCGCAATGACTTGATGCGTTGGAAATTGGCCACCCAGGTGTTGACCACGATCAGCTCGCCGGCATAGGCGGAGTGAAAGTATTTAATGCTATGCGAGCGGATTATCCAGGTGCGGCCCAGGGCGGCATAGCGCTGCACTGGCCAGCCCAGGCGGGCCGAATGTGCCAGGGCCGCATCCTGCATCCACTGTACATACTGCACGTTGTTCACATGGCCGTTCGTGTCGATGGCGCTTTCTGGCACCACTATTTCCAGACTGCCGATACTGTTCATTGGTCCTGCAAACAGTGTGGCTGCGCCTGGAAGGATTCCAGGATACGACCGCTTGCTTCCAGCAGCTGTTGCTGTGCACTCTGGTAGCTAACCTGTGCCTGGGCCAGACGGCTGGAGTTGGTCGTCAGGTCGCGTTGGGCTTCATTGAGCTGGATGAGAGCGTATTCTCCTGCAGTATAGGCGTTTTCCGCCAACTGGCGGCTCTCTGCCGCCAGTTTTACGGTGTCTTGCTGCAGCCGTAGTTGCTGCTCTGCCTCGGCGAGCTGGGCCAGGCTTGTGCGAATTTCTGACGCAACCTGGTTGCGCAGGGCTGCCAGGCTATAGGCGGCTTCCAGCCGGGCATGGCCTGCCTCGGCCATGCGGGCCTTGTCTGCGCCGCCAGCGTACAGGTTCCAGGACATATTGACACCGATGCTGTTGCCATAGTCAGCGCTTTCCACCGGCAGATCGTCTTCGCGTTTGCCCTCGAGTGCACCGGCAAGCTGCACCCTTGGATACAACGATGCCTTGGCCATACCGGCCAGGGCTTCCGCTTCCTGCAACCGGTGCTCTATGCGCCGCACATCGGGACGCAGGGCATAGGCCTCCTCAATGAGCTGCTGGGCCTGCATGACGTGGAGGGAGGCACGTTCGGGATTTTTGGCCAGAGGAGTTAACCGCACATGTGGCGGCAGCAGGGCCTCGTTTGACCCTAACAGAGCGGCCAGGCCATATTCAGCAGCCTGTAGTTCCCGCTGGTGGACAAGCAGGCTTGCTTTGACATTGTTGAGCTGCACCTGAATGTTGAGCACATCGCCCCAGGGTCCGACACCCACCTCGTAACGGCGTTGGGCATTGTCGAGTAGCCTGGTATAAAAGGTGCGGTTGGCATGGTCGATATCGATATGGGTTTGTGCCAGCTGGGCCTGGAGAAAGGCCTGGGCCACGGCTGCGGCCAGTAAGCGGCGGCTGTCATTGAGCCCTTCTTCTTCTGCCTGTTGGGCCAATTGGGCTCTTTTCTCGTTGAAGCTTCGATAAAATCCATCAAAGAGTAGCCAGGTTGCCTGCAGGCCAGTGCTGTAGTGCATACTGCTTTGGTCGAGATTCTGTCCGGTGGCAATACGCCGGTTAAGGGCATAGCTGGTGTCGGACAGGCGTTGATGCATGCCATTGGCACTCAAGTCCAGACTGGGCCACCAGGCGGCCATAGCCTGGCGCAAACGCGCCTGGGCCTGTGCAACCCGTTCCTGGGCGGCACTAATGCCAGGATTGGCGCTCAAGGCAATGCACTGGGCGGTGTGCAGATCAAGCACCTGTACCTGGTCAAGGAGCTCTTGGTCCTTAGTCTGGCCGTATGCAGGACTAAGGTGTAGTACGCACAAGACAAGGGGTGCCAGCAACAGGTTCAGCCACTTCATCTTAATTTATGGAAAATAGCACAAGATATAGGGGAAAAACAGCACGCCTCCAACACAGCTGAACTGTGTGCCCTGTACAAGTCGGGCAGCGCTTGGAGGAAGAACAAGGCAAGGGCATAAGCCATAAACCAGAAAGGCTTCAGCGTCTTCTGCGGAAGAGGCGCAGCTGCTGAAACAGCTCAAAGGCAATTCTGCTGGCTACAATGCTACTGGTCAGCATGCTTAAGGAGCAGCTGCTCCCGCTTTGGACGGGTCGAGCTGTCAATTTCGTCACATCCGGCTCAGGCTGGCCTTTTTTCCACTCGCCCCGGGGAAAATCCGGCATGAGCCACGGCTTGAACCGCTAAAAGCTGG
>Ga0334886_1000832_pt1 | contig 41782 bp, 34 predicted proteins | sample GraSluR1_MG_9_FD_207232 | JGI IMG/M metagenome (GOLD analysis project Ga0334886, IMG submission 207232) | Sludge microbial communities from methane-producing bioreactor in Wageningen University, Netherlands - Granular Sludge_27_06-R1 | ecosystem: Engineered > Bioreactor > Anaerobic >... | reverse complement strand
CCGCCACGCCTACACCATGGGCTCGGTAGTGGGCACGAATATGGTGGGCGGGCTGGTGGGCTGGAACATTGGCGGCACCATCGCCGATAGCTATAGCCGCGCCTATGTCAACGGAGCAGATGAGGTGGGCGGCCTAGTGGGCCGCAGCAGCGCAGGGGTCGGTACAGCCTACCTCTACCGCTCTTACAGCGCCGGCGGAGTTGCGGGCACGGGCGCCAACGTGGGCGGCTTTCTGGGAAGCGTCACGTCTTCGACGGTGGACGAGCACTGCTACTGGGACACCCAAACCTCGGGCCAGGCGACCAGCGCCCGGGGCGCGGGCCGCACCACGGCCCAGATGACCCATCCGTACGACGCCAGCACCTATGATGGCTGGGACTGGACGAGCACCTGGGCCGCCGACGCCGCGTACACCCGCAATAGTGGCTACCCCTATCTGCAAGGCGTGACGCCCGATCAGGTGCATGTCTATGTGGCCGCCGATCCGGTCGGGAGCGGCAACCTGTTTGGCAGCGGGACGTACAGCTATGGCTCGCAAGTGACCGCCAGCGTGGTCCCCTTTGAGGGTTGGCACCTGGTGAACTGGACCGAGAATGGCGTTCCCATCTCGTCCTATCACAACGTAACCTTCTCGGCCACGCGGGATCGCGATCTGTTGGCGAACCTGGCGCTGAACCAGTACACCATTGCCCTCTCGGCCAGCCCCGCCCACGGCGGGCAGGTGTTGGGGGCGGGGGTCTACACCCACGGCGTGCATGTGGTCGTCACGGCCACGGCGGATGTCGGTTTCGACTTTCTGAACTGGACCGAGGACGGCCTGGTGGTCTCCACCGACGCCGAGTACGCGTTCATGGCCACAGGGGATCGGGCGCTGGCGGCCAACTTTGCGCCAGAGCCGGATACCACCGTGGGGCTGATCCCCCCCGAGGGGGGCAACCTGACCTCGGACGACGACCAGGTACAGTACATTGTGCCCGCCGGGGCGTTCACCGAGACGGTGCGGATCGTGCACGTGACCCAGCCAGGGCCATCCTCCACGCCACACGGCAAGGTGGATGTGGGCCGGGCATTCACGGCCACAGCGCTGCTCAGCTCCGGGCTACGTGTGCAGCCCGACGTGCCGTTGACCGTGATCATCGGCTATGGCGACACGGCCTATCAGGAGGCTATCCCTGGCTCGATGGCCCTCTGGTGGGCGGGGCCGGGCACGTGGCTGCGTCTGAACAGCGACGATGATACTCTGCTCAAACAGGTCGTGGCGGAGATAGACCACTTTTCCGAGTACGCTCTGTTCGGGGACGAGTTCCATCGCTTGTACCTGCCGATCACGCTGCGGTAGGTAGCGCACGCATCAGATACACCAAGGCCCATCGGGTAGTCCGTTACCCGATGGGCCTTTTGTCTAATGGCCCCTTGCAGGCGAGATCGCTTTTGCACATGCCTCGGCTGTGGATTTGCGGTATACTGGGCGCGTTGCGAGGAAGCATCTGGAACAAGGGGGGCGCAAGAAATGACCACACTGCGTGACAAGATTCGCGGCTGCATCGCCGGTTCGTGGGTTGGTTCGGCTATGGGGGCGGCCGTCGAGGGCTGGGAGCCCCAGCGCATCGAGGCGACCTATGGGTTCCTGACGGAGCTCAAGAGCTACAAGCACTATACCAGCTACACCGATTGGCAACGCCCCCCCGGCACCACCGAAGATGGCATCGAGCGCCAAAAGCTGATGAACACCGCCGTCATCCGCAAGCAGGATCGGATCAGCGCCGACGACCTGTTGCTCGTCTGGCTCGATGTGCTGGACCCGGCCAAAATGGTCTACAAGCAGGAGCCGTTCGACAAGAGCCTGCTAGAGATGGCACGGGCCGGGGTGCCGCCCCGCGAGCTGGGGCGGCTCTGGCCGTTCAACAATGTGGTCTCGATGGCGCGGGCCAGCCACACCCTGGGGATCATTAACGCGGGCGACCCCGCCGCTGCCGCCGCCGATGTGTACGACGTGGGGCTGGTGTATGCCGCCGAGACGACCTTTGCCCTGCGCTGGGCGGCCCTCTATGACGCCGCCCTGGCCGAGGCCCTGCGGCCCGGCGCCACGGTGGATTCGGTGCTCCAGACGGCCCTCGCGTTCGCCGCCTATCGCAGCCAAAAAGGCACCCCCTACGGCGGTTATGACCGCATCCAGGAAGAGATCGAGCGCGCGCTAGAGATCGCGGGGCGACACAATGATCCCATGGCCATGCGCGACGAGTTCTACACCCTCTACTCAGGCGGCAACCATTTCGTCTATGGCCAGTCCCAGGCCAACGAGATCGTAGCCAAGGGGTTGGCGATCTTTTGCGCAGCCCAGGGCGATGCTCGCGCGGCCATGCTGGCCGCCGTCAACTATGGCCGCGATACCGACTGCCTGGCGGCGGTGGCCGGCGGCCTGGCCGGGGCCTTTTCGGGGGCGAGCGGCCTGGAGGCCGCCTGGATCGAGCAGGTGAACGCCGCCACCAAGGCCGACCCCTATACCAACAGCAGCCTGGACATTGACGAGACCACCGAGGGCCTGCACCGGGCCGTGCTGGCGCGGATCGCCCGCCAACGGGCGGCCCTGGCCAGCCTGGACGCAGCCCCCGAGGGCTATTGGGCGTGATGCGATAGGGAGCAGCCCATATGCTGGATCTGCTCTCAAAGGAGGCATGGAACATGATAGACCGGCAGGGTGAGCTGCGGAGGGGGCGCATCGAGGATGTGGTGCGCACCTGGTCGCGGCCCAGCGAACTCAAGATCACCGACATGCGCATCGCGGTGGTGGCTTCCAACTATGATTACCCCATCATCCGCATTGATACCAACCAGGACGTCTATGGCATCGGGGAGGTGCGCGACGCCGGGCACAAGGAGAACGCCCTGCAGTTCAAGAGCGTTTTGTTGGGGCAGAACCCCTGCAACGTGGACATGCTCTTGCGCGCCATCAAGCCCCTGGGCGGGCCGGGCCGCCAGGGGGGCGGCGTCTCGGGCATCGAGCTGGCCCTGTGGGACCTGGTGGGCAAGGTGTACGGCGTGCCCTGCTACCAGTTTCTGGGCGGCAAGTATCGCGACAGGGTGCGCATCTATGCCGACACCCCCACACCCCACGAGCCCACCCCCGAGGCATACGTGGAGCGGGTCTTGCAGCGCAAGGCGATGGGCCTGACGTTCATCAAGTTCGATATCGGCCCCAATGTGCTGAACGATGCGCCTGGCGCCCTGATCGGGACGCCCACGGGGCACGAGTATCCCCTGGCGCGTCGCGGCCAGGCCCCCGGCGTCGGCATCGGCAGCAAGCTCTCGGACAAGGGCGTGGCCCGCATGGCCGCCATCGTGGCGGCGGTGCGCGAGGCCGTGGGCTGGGAGATTTCGCTGTGCATTGACCACTTTGGCCACGGCTATCTCACCGCCAACGAGGTGATCCGGCTGGCCAACGCCCTGGAGCCTTATGGCCTGGCCTGGATCGAGGACCCCATGCCCTGGTGGGATATCGAGGGGCACCGGCTGGTGACCCGCGCCATCAATGTGCCCACGGCCGCCGGCGAGGAGCTCTATTTGTGGGATGGGTTCCGCGAGATGATCGAGACCCGCGCGGTGGACATCCTGCACCCCGACCTGCTGACCTCGGGCGGCATGCTGGAGACCAAGCGCATCGCCGATTATGGCGAGCAGCACGGCCTGCCCACGGCGTTGCACTTTGCGGGCTCGCCCATCGCCTTTATGGCCAACCTGCACTGCGCGGCAGCCATCCCCAGCCTGGTGGCGCTGGAGAACCACGCCCTGGACCTGCCCTTCTGGAAGGACCTGGTCACCGGCCTGGACGAGCCGCTGATTCAGGAGGGCTATGCCGCCATCCCGGACAAGCCGGGCCTGGGGGTGGACCTGAACCTGGAGGGGATCGAGGCCAACCTGCGCTATCCGGGCGAGCTGTTCCCATCCACCGAGTATTGGGACACGCCCAAGCTGGGGTTCTACCGGCCTCCTGGCCCCGTCATCGGGGAGTAAAGGACATACGTGTAACCAAGGGGGCAACCACGGGGGGTTGCCCCTACAGCGCATATCCCGTAGGGGCTGGCCGCAGGCGCATGTATGCGCAGCCAGCCCACGTCCTGCTCTGCAGAACGCTGCAAAGCTTTCCGGACTATCAGAGAGGAGCATATGCTATTCCAGAACCGCGATGAGCTTGTTTCCCACGGGCACCGCGAGGGGCGGGCCCTGGCGCTCGAGATCCTGGAGGCGGGCCTGGCCGCCGGCGACCCCTATGCCAACACCCGCAAGCTGATCCGCATCGAGGGCAACCGGCTGCTGGTGGGCGGCCAGCCCCAGATGGACGTCTCGGGCTATGGCGACGAGGTCGTAGACCTGGACGAGATCGAGCAGATCTATGTCATTGGCGCGGGCAAGGCGGTCCAGTGCCAGGCCCGGGCGCTGGAGGACATCCTGGGCGACCGGCTGACCGCCGGAGCCATCACCATCAAGCGCGGTGAGCCGTGCAACCTGGAGCGCATCGTCGTCACCGAGGGGGCGCACCCCGTGCCCGACGAGGGCTCGGTGGAGGGCACGCGGCGCATCGTCGAGATCGCCCGGCGGGTCACCCCCCGCGACCTGGTGTTCACCCTGTTCAGCGATGGGGCCTCGTCCCTTTCGCCCCTGCCCGCCCCCGGCGTCACCCTGGACGACCTGCGGGCGCTCTATCGCCTGGCGATCAAGTATGGCAGCCAGGGGATCATCATCCGGCCCATGAGCTACTTTTCCCAGGTGAGCCGGGGACGCATCATGCAGATGATCCACCCGGCCCGCAGCATCAACCTGGTGATGCAGGTGGGGCTCTTTGGCCGCTGGCGCGGCAAGCTGCCCCGCACATCGTCGTTCCCGCCCTCCTGGCCGCCCGGCGCCAACCGCATGGCCGATGACGCGCCCTACTTTCGCGCCCAGCCCTGGTATGACGAGCTGCCGCCCGTGATGCGCGACGTGTTCGAGCGCATGGACCCCGCCTACGACGTGCCGGATCTGGCCGAGTTCGAGGCGATGCGCATGAGCTTTTGGCAGCCCATTGACCTCTACCAGATGGTGGAGGGGGCGCGGGCCAAGGCGGAGGAACTGGGGCTCACCGGCGCGATCCTCAGCTCGCACCTGACGGCCATCTCGGCAGAGGCGGCCAACGTCCTGTTGCAGGTCGGCATCGAGTGCGAGCGCTATGGCCGGCCCTTTACGCCGCCCGTGGCCCTGATCACCGGCGGGCACCTGGAGGTGCCCGTGGGCGACGCCACCGGCGTGGGCGGGCGCAACCAGGAATACGCCCTGGCCTCGGCGGCGCTGCTGGGCAGCGGGCGCCTGGCCAGCAAGCGCATCGTCGTGGCGGCGATGGATTCCGATGGCACGGACGGCCCGGGCACCCAGCTCGTGGGCGGCGAGTATATCTGTATGGCGGGGGGGCTGGTGGATGGCTATACGCTGGGGGAGGCCGCCGAGCACGGCGTAAATATCGAGGCCGAGCTGGCCAACCACAACGCCACCATGCCGCTGATGAAACTGGGCAGCGCCATCCATACGGGCAACACCGGCACCTGCCTGGGCGACCTGCGGGTGACCGTGGTGTTGTAAGGGCGCAGGCGGCCCTCACCCCCACGGCCGTGACGCGCAATGGGCATGTCGGAGCCCCCTCTCCCACAACTTTGTGGGAGAGGGGGAAGGCGAAACTCGCCACCGGGACAAGTCTCGATGGGGGGCGAGGGCAGTAGTGACAATACCACTGCTCGCACGAACAAGTGTTACGAACACGGAACCAACAAGGAGCACGACACACATGGGAGATCGCATCACACGCATTTCGGCCCGCGAGATCCTGGCCAACCGGGGCCTGGTTTCGCTAGAGGTCACCGTCGAGACGGAGAGCGGCGCACGGGGCCGGTCCACCCCCGAATCGGGCGTCTCTACCGGCACGTACGAGGCCAAGTTCCTGCTGGATGGCGGCGCGCGCTATCGGGGGCTGGGCGCCCGCAAGGCGGCGGCCGCGATCAACACCGAGATCGCCCCGGCCATCGTGGGCATGGATGTCACCGATCAGGCGGGCATTGACCTGGCCATGATCGCCCTGGATGGCACGCCGGACAAGCGGCGCCTGGGGGCCAATGCCATCGTGGGCGTCTCGCTGGCGGTGATCAAGGCGGCGGCGGCCAGTTGCGGCCTGCCCCTCTATCGCTACATCGGCGGGCCCGACGCCCGCACCATGCCCATCCCCATCGTCGGGATCGGCACGGGCGGGCGCTATCGCGATCCGGGCAGCAGCCGCTGGCTCAAGCCCAGCTACGAGTTTGCCGCCTGGGGCGCGGGCAGCTATTCCGAGGCGATCTACTGGTCGTGGGAGTGCACCGAGGCTGTGGTCAAGATGCTGCGCGAGCGCTACCCGGACAAGTTCGCCCCCGCCTACCGGGGCATGAGCCTGGCCGGGGTGATCCAGCACGACCGCGAGCTGCTGGAGATCATGACCGAGGCCATCGTCAAGACGGGCCACGAGGGCCAGATGGGCCTCTATTTCGACTGCGCGGCGGATACCTACTATGAGAGGGACATTGACCGGTACGTGGGCCTGTTCTCGCCGGGCGAAAAGACCCGCGACGAGGTGATCGCCCTGCTCAAGGATTGGGTCGAGACCTTTCCCATCGTCTCGCTGGAGGACCCCTTGCACGAGGAGGATTTCGAGGGCCACGCCCTGGCCACCCGCGAGCTGGGCATCGAGATCGTGGGCGACGACCTGTTCACCACAAACCCTCAGCGCTTGCAGCAGGCTATCGAGCTGGGCGCGGCCAACTCGATGGTGCTCAAGATAACGCAAATCGGGACGGTCACCGAGGCGCTGGATGCCTGCCGTTTGGCCCACCGCAACGGCTATAACGTACATCCCTGCGGCAGCCGGGGCGACAATGACAGCGTCGGCGATTTCTCCGTGGGGCTGAACGCGGGGCAGACACGAGGCGGCGACCGCAACCGCCTGCTGGCCATCGAGGAAGAGCTGGGCGACACGGCCCTCTGGCAGGGCCGGGACGCCTACAAGGGGTGGCGCCGATAGAGGCACAACCGGCGGCGCCCTGCCGTGGTGGCCGGGCAGGGCGCCGCACAACGCATTCGGCCACGAGAGGAGGCTCGCATGGCGATACAGGCAGCCAACGCATTGGCAAGGATTCTCAAGCAAGAGGGCGTCGAGTGGGTGACCACCTTTCCGGTCTGTTGCGTGAACAACGCCCTGGGCCAGGAGGGCGTCCCCATGATCATGATGCGCGACGAGCGCTATGCCGTGGCCGTGGCGGACGCCTATTCGCGGGTGACCAACGGGGACAAGATCGGGGTCTGCACCGTCATGGGCGGGCTGAACCCGGCGGGGCTCCAGATGGCCTATGGCGCCCTGGCCCAGGCCTATGAGGACTCGTCGCCCCTGCTGCTGCTCTCCGATGGGGTGCCCGTGGGGGCCGGGGGCCGGGGGAGATACGAGATCGCCGACGGCCTGCGCAGCGTAACCAAGTGGATCGGCGAGATTGACCGGCCCGAGCGCGTGGCCGAGGTGATGCGGCGGGCGTTCACCATGCTGCGCACGGGGCGGCCCGGCCCGGTGCTGGTGACCATCCCCCGCGCCCTGGGCGAGATGGACGAGGCGGCCTACGAACCGGTCAAGGGCTGGCGCGCGGCGCCCGACCCCGCCGACGTGCAGGCCGCCATCGAGGCGCTGCTGGCCGCCCAGCGCCCCCTGCTCTACGTGGGCGAGGGCGTCTACTATGGCGGTGGGGTCGAGGCGCTGCGCCAGTTCGCCGAGGCGGCCCAACTGCCCGTGCTGAGCACCCTCAAGGCTATGAGCGTCTTCCCGATGGATCACCCCCTTTCGGTGGGGGTGCGGGGCGAGCTGGCGGCCCACTTTTTGCGCGGGTGCGACCTGGTGCTGGCCGTGGGCACCAGCCTGGCCAGCGGCCACTTTCGCCAGACCATCCCCGACGCGGGCCAGAAGGTGATTGTGCATTGCACGGCTGATCCGGCGGACGTGAACCGGGTCTATGCCACGCGCCACGCCGTCATCGGCGACGCCGGGCTCACGCTGGAGGCGCTGGCGGAAGAACTGCTGCGCCGCACCGATGGCGGCGTCCCCGCCAAGGCGGCGCTGGTGGAAGAGATTCGCACGCTCAAGGCCGAGATGATGGCCAAGTACGAGCCGCTGATGGTCTCGGACGACACGCCCATCAACCCCTACCGGGTCTATGGCGACATGCGCAAGGTGCTGGACCTGGACAACTGCTTTATCACCCACGATTCGGGCAGCACCCGCGACCAGCTCAGCACCGTGTGGCCCGCCCGCATCCCGCGCGGGTTCCTGGGGTGGGGCAACGTCTCGACCCTGGGCTTTGGGCTGGCGGCGGCGATGGCGGCCAAGCTGGCCTACCCGGAGCGCCAGGTGATCAACGTCACCGGCGACGCCGGCGTGGGCTATATGCTGGGCAATTTCGAGCCCCTGGTGCGCGAGCATGTGGGGGTGACCACCATCCACATCAACAACGGCGGCTTTGCGGGCTATGGCCCCGGCTTTTGGGGCCCCGGCCACGATCCGTACACCTGCGAGGTGTGCGCCCACGACGAGACCGACATGTCCGAGGCGGTGCGGGCGATGGGCTACTATGCCGAGGACGTGACCGAGCCGGGGGAGATCATCCCGGCCCTGGGGCGCGCCCTGGCGGAGAACGCCCGCAACCGGCCCGCCTATCTGGAGATCATCTGCAGCCAGTATCCGGTCTTTGGCGGCTGGGTGACCGGCTAGGACGAAAAGACGCACCGGAGGACCAAGCCAACGCGGGATAGCGCATGAGCGTTACCCCGCGTTGGCTCTGCGCTTGCATCTCCACCTTCTGCGAGCAACCATCGGAGGAGCCCTGGGTGAAAGGTTTCACTCGATGAACGCACCTGCGAACGCCCTGGCCCAAGACGCTCGCAAGCGCGTGCTCTTTGTAGACCACGCGACGGCCCTGGCCGGCGGCGAGATCAGCCTGCTGATGTTGTTAGAGCATCTGGATCGCGCCCAATGGGAGCCGCATCTGGCCTGTTTTGGAGGCCCCTTGGCCGATCGGGCAGCCGCCCAGGGCATCCCCGTGCATCTGGCCCCCTTGCCGCGCCTGCGCCGCTCCTGGCGCGCCCCGGTTGATCTGGCGGCAGGCGCCAGGACGCTTGCTCGCATTGTGCGCCATACAGGCGCAGATATCCTGGTGGCGTTCTCGGTGCGGGCCGTGATCTATGCAGCGCCGGCCGCGCTCCTGACGCGCACCCCCTATGTGTGGTATCGGAATGACTTTTGGCTGGGCGAATCCGAGCCCCGGTGCGCCTGGTTGGAGCGCGCGGGCAAGGCGCTCTATTGCACCCTGGCCGCCCACGTGGTGGCCAACTCGCAAGCGACGGCGCAGCAACAGCCCTGCGGCCACAAGATAACCGTGGTGCACAACGGCATTCGGGTCCAGCGGTTCGATCCTGGGATGGATGGGAATGTATTCCGGCAGGAGCACGGGATCCCCCAGGATGCGCTGGTGCTGGGCATCGTTGGGCGGCTCAACCCCATCAAGGGGCAGGACCGCTTTTTGCGGGTGCTGGCGCACGTGCTGGAGAACGCGCCCGATGCGTGGGGGCTGGTCGTCGGCGGGGCCATCTTTGGCGAGGACGCCTATGCCGATGGGCTGCTGGCGCTGGCCAAGGAGCTGGGCGTAGCCGAGAGGGTCACGTTCACGGGGCAACTGGCCGATCCGGCCCTGGCCCTGGCGGCGATGGATCTTTTCGTGCAGCCGTGCGATCCAGAGGCCCTGGGGCTGGTCAACCTGGAGGCCATGGCGATGGGCAAGGCGGTGGTGGGCTATGCCCAGGGCTCTCTGCCAGAGATCGTGGTGGACGGGGAGACGGGCCGCCTGGCGCCGCCGGGCGATGAAGAGGCCCTGGCGCGGGCTACCAGCGCGCTGCTGCACGATCCGGCCTTGCGCGCGGCGTGGGGCCGGGCGGGGCGCGCCCGCGCCGAGGCTTGCTTTGACATCCGCCGGATGGCCCGCCAGGTCTCGGAGGTGCTGCAGAGGGCGGTGTGAGAGGGCTCCCGGCGCTCGCCTCAGCCCTGGCCTTCCAGCTTGAGCAGGGCCAAAAAGGCAGCGGGCGCCAGGATGCGGGTACCCTGATGAGCGCTCAGGGCGAGCAGGTGCGCATCCCCGCTGACGATATAGACGGCGCCGCCCGCCAGGGCCGCCTCCAGGTAGCGGTTGTCGCTGGCGTCGGCGGGGATGGCCGCGATCTCTCCTTGCGGCTCGACCAGGGTGGCCACGCGCTGCAACAGCTCCAAAAAGCGCCCCACCAGCGCCTCGGGCAGGTCGTAGCGCGCCTGGATGCGGGGATAGCGGAGCACGCGCCCCAGCTCGTCCAGGATGGCCGGGCTGACGACCAACTCGAACGCGCCCTGCTCCCAGCAGGCGAGGATGGCCGCCGGGCTGCCCCGCGACGAGATCAGGGCGCTGACCAGGACGTTGGCATCCAGCACGACGCGCATCATGGCGCGCGGCCCGCCTCAGCCTGGCGCACGGCGCGTTGGGCCTGCAAGGCATCCTCCAGCACCTGGTCGGGGTCGGCGTCGCGGTTGCGCTCCTGCGCCTGGCGCAGCAGATCGAACAGCTCCTGGCGCTCCTGTTGCCACTGGCGATAGACGCGCATGGGCACCAGGGCGGCCACCGGCTCGCCGTGCCGCAGGATGACATAGTTGTCGCCGCGATACTCGACCTCGTTCAGGATGGTGGCGAACTGCTTGCGGATCTCTGTCACGCCCACCTGCTTGTCCATCGTACCCCCTCAAAAGATGCCCATTCTGTACAGAACGTACTGTATGTATAGGATAGCACAGGCACGAGGATTGATCAAGGACGAGGTCTGGGATATCTGGCGATATCCCAGAAGATATCCCCAAAATGGGTTCGTTTGGCAAAAACGTGCTCGCATTTTGCGCTCGGAGGGCGGCAAGGGTGGCGTTCTCGCGGCGATCCGGGCGCTGGGATGTGGTGGGGAGCATGCGGTCCTCCGGCATTGGGCTATAGCGACGGGGAGCCTCTATCAAGTATCCACGGTGAGAGGGGGACAACTAACGGGGCGGCGCTGCAGGCCACAGCGGCGGCTGCGGTGAGGCTACGGAGCGCGGACGTCCCGTCCGCGGGGCGGGCGAGACGCCCGCCCTCCTGTATTGCCCTCCTCACTCCCCCAGCGCCTGGCCGCAGCGCGACCGCAGGCCAGGAGCGGCGGCTGCGGTGAGGCTACGGAGTGCGGACGTCCCGTCCGCGGGGCGGGCGAGACGCCCGCCCTCCTGTATTGCCCTCCTCACTCCCCCAGCGCCTGGCCGCAGCGCGACCGCAGGCCGCAGCGGCGGCTGCGGTGAGGCTACGGAGCGCGGACGTCCCGTCCGCGGGGCGGGCGAGACGCCCGCCCTCCTGTATTGCCCTCCTCACTCCCCCAGCCCCTGGCCGCAGCGCGACCGCAGGCCACAGCGGCGGCAGCGGGCGGGGACGTTGTGGGAGCGGTCGGGGGCGGAGCGCGCACCCACCGCGGCGCGCATGGCGGCCAGCGTCTCCAGCAACCCCTCCTCTAGCTCGGGGGTGTAGGGGACGGAAAAGGTGGCCTCGCCATAGCGCAAGAGGCCATAGGGGACGCGCCGTCCCTGGGCCTCGCTCACCAGCAGGCAATAGGCGGCCAGTTGCAGCACATCGTTGTGGTAGGGGCGCGAGACGGCCCGCGCGGATTTGAGCTCCACCGGGATCTGCGAACCCTCCCGGTACAGGATATAGTCGGGGCGCCCGTACAGGCCGTGGCGCGCCGAGCGCAGGAGCGCGCCCCGCTCCCGGCGGCCCGTGTCGCTGTAGACCACCGGCGCATCGGGCAGGCCCGCCCGCCCCCTCAGGCGCCCGGCCCGCCGCCAGGCCCACAGGGCCAGGAGCAGGGTTGCCAGCAAGCCGAGGAGCAACAGGGTCTGGGGATGGCTCATGGCGTCAGGGCCACAACAGGGAGATGGCCAGCGCCAGGGCCAGGCCGGCGGCCAGCCAGAGGAGGACGTGCACGGCGCGGCCCTGGCGTTGCGCGGCGCTCACCAGGCGACCGTGGGCCTGGTGGCGGCGCTCGCCGCGTCGCTGGGCCGCCCGGTTGGTGGGCGTGGCGCCGCCCACCCGCTCCAGCCACCAGGCGCGGGCGCAGTAGCCATAGCGCCCCACATCGCTGGCCCGCAGGGGGCGCGGCCCGCCCCTGCGGCCCTCAGGCATCGTCAGAGGCGCGACGCTCCAACCGCGCCTCGAAGGAGCGCAGGGCATCCTGGAGCTTACATGCGCCCACGGCCGTGGTCAGGTCGCCCCGGGTGCGCTCGGTCACCCCGCGCACCATGTCGGTGGTGCGGCGCAGCCCCCGGGTCAGGGTGTCGGGGAAATCCATGGTCACCAGGTGGATATAGATCTCGTCCATGCTCTCTAGCATACGCTCGGCCTGCTCCAGGTCGTCGCGGCGCATGGCGTCCAGGGCATAGCGGCGCAGCTCGCCGGCGGCCTCGCCCAGCCCGTTGAGATACGGGGCGTTGGGCATCCCCAGGCTGGCCGGATCGGGCAGCTCGCCCTCGGTGACGAACGCCAACACCAGGGCGGCCTCGGCGTACTCTTTGAGGGCGTCCAACAGATAGCCCGCCGAGGCGATATCGCCAAAGGGCGCGGCCTCTGCCTGCATGATCTCGGCGGCCTGGGCGGCCTCGTGCAGCAGGGCGCGGGCCTCGTCGTACTCGCGGCGATGGGTGGCGCGGATCGAGTTGGCGCAGTGGCGGATCAGCAGCCGCGAGCGCTGCAACGTCAGGTCGCGCACCTGATCCTGCTGGGTCCATTCCTCACGGATCGCCTCAACGATGGTCTCCAGGGTCTTCATGGGCATCGCCTTTCCCGCGACAGGCTGCGCTAGCGCGCCTCCTCAAAGATCACCCAGGTAAGCAGGGTGAACTCGGTGGGCGCGTCCACCGGCTCGGAGGGCAGATCGGCCAGGCTGAGGGTGTAGGTAACCGGGTTGCCCAGCCCGTCAAAGGAGAACTGGCCGCTGCCATCGCTGGTGGCATAGGCGAACCAATCCCAGGCCTGGATCTTGACGCGCACATTGGGCACCCCCTCGCCCTCGCGATCCAGCACTTGGCCGCGCACATAGATTCCGGAGGCGGCCACGTGCTCGGTCCTATCCACGCGCCCCACAAAGGTGCCCGCAGGGGCGCCGGGTGTGCCCGTGGTGGCGCCCGGGGTCGCGCCGGGATCGTCGCCCGTGGGGACGGTCGGGTCGCCCGCCGTTGGGGGCGCGCCGCAGCGGTCGGCGGCCTCTTGGGCCAGGGCGGCGGTGGCGTCGGCGGGGGTTAGCTCGTTGGCGCGGCGATACTGGAGCGCCGCCAGACACCAATCCTCCCGGGCGGCGAGCTGCTGGCCATAGGCCAGGTATGCAACGTGCAGGCGCGCCTGCACATCGCGGTATGCGGGATCCAGGGTATATAGCATCGAGAGGCGGTCCACGGCCGCCGCCCAGTCGGTCCCGGCATAGCGCACGCCATCCATATAGAGCTTGGCCGTGCTCTGGGCCAGCGAGGCCTGGGCGCTGCCGGGGCGCAACGCCAGGGCGCGGTCGAAATAGCCCACGGCCTCTTGCATGCGGTTCTCCTGCACCGATTGCAGGCCAAGCTGGTAATAGGCATCGTGGAGGATGTCATCCAGCTCCTGGCGGCGATAGGTGGAATCCAGCGTCGTGATCTGCTCGGCGCGCTGCACCACCTGGGCCCAATCCTGCTGCATCAGGACTGCCTGAAGGGCATCCCAATGGCTTTGCTCGACGGCCCCTTGCAGGATCGAAGTGGGCGTGGGCCGGGCGGCCAACAGCGTCTCGGCCTCGGCCAGCCGATCCGCCGCCTCCACCAGCGCCGGGTCCAGCCGCAGGGCCTGCTCGAACTCGGCGATGGCCAGCTCATAGTTCCCCTCGGCCAGATGGGCCTCGCCGCGCTGATAGTGCTCCTGCGCCAATTCTACCTGGGTGCCGCTGCGGTCGCGCATCCCCTGCAGGATCGCCGCCGCCGCCAGGCCGCCCACCACCAGCACCACCAGCAGGGCAATGCCCACGATGGTCAGGGTAGAGCGGCAACCTCGGGCGCGGTCCATCTGCGGCTCGGAAGCCGGGACGGCGGAATCCGCCGTCGCGCCGTTCTCCGGCTCGGCATCGGCGAGCCAGGGCTGCGGCGCCGGGGCCTCTTGATCCAGCTTGCGCCCGCATTGCGGGCAGAACAGGGCCCGGCCCTCGATCGGGTTGCCACAACGGGGACAGTTCATGCCAACTCCTTGTTCTCGCACGGCGCCGCGCTAGGGCATGACCTGATGCCGCAACACGGTGGAACCGTCGTTTGCTTGGATATGGACGTCTACCTGCTGGCCCGTGTTCCCCACATCCAGGGATACGCGCCAGGGCGCGTCGGGGCGCACGACGAACCCTTGCTCCCACAGGATGTGTCCCCCCTGAGAGACCGTGAGCCGCCAGCGGCGCTCGCCGGGCGAGGCCACCGCCAGGTGCAGGCGCCCGCCTTCGCGCCTAGCATACAACGAAGCATCGGCATTGGCGAAATCCACGCCGCCGCTCTGGGCCACCACATACCAGGTATCCTCCCAGCGCAGGCTCTCCCCCGCTCCCAGGGTGGTGGTGTCCCAAAACGTAGGCGTCAGCCCGCCCCACAGCTCGACGTACTGGGCGCCATCATCGGCATAGGCGCTGTGGTCGAAATCGCGGCCAAAGCCAAAGAGTTTGACACCCCGCATGGCAGCCGGAAAGGCGTGCACCAGCCCGATCTGGGTAGATTCGTCATAGGCGGCGGCAAAGGGCGCCGCCAGTCGGGGCGCAAAGACCCCCAGCCAGTTCTGCCAGTTCCCGTAGCGGCTCAGATCGCGCCCGGCGGCCAGGGGCCAGGGCATGACGCTGCCCTCCGGCGGCAGCGCGCCATCGCCGCTGCTGTGCACCAAGACCGCATCGGTGGGCAGCGTCAGGCGCAGCTCTGGCCCGGCGCCGTGCCGCCCGGGCGAGAGCATGGCATTCACCCAATACTGGAACGCTTGCGGCTCGCCGCTCTGGTTACGCAGGGTGGTACGCAGGTGGATGGCCGCCTCGCGGGGCCGCAGGGTGATCTCGATGCGGGTATCGAGCTGGCGCGTCTGCTCCAGGATCTGCAGCGTCACCGTGGCGCTGCCATCCGCCCCGCGCGAGATGCTGGCCTCCCAGGGCTGGGCCGTCAGGTAGCCATGCTCATCCACCGGCAGGGCGAACTCGATGCCGCCCAGGGCCAGCCACCAGCCCTGGTCCTCGGGTCCCCAGCGGGTCGGCTTGGCCACGCGGCTGTTGTAGAGCAGGGGCTGGCCCGTGGGCAGGTAGCGCATCTGGTAGATACGCCCGCCCAGCTCGGGCAGGATCACGACCTCCAGATATTCGTTGCGCAGCGTGATGCTGGCATAGCTGCGGCTGACGGGCGGCCCCACCCGGTCGTGATCGAGCAGAGGGTAAGGGTGCCCTGCGCCATCGGGATCGGTGTACAGGGCGCGCTCATAGTCATACACCAACAGGGTGATCCGCCCCTGGGAGACGGCCACCGTGGGCCGGGGCGTGGCGGTGGGTATGGGTGTGGGCGAGACCGTCGGCGTGGGCGTGGCCGTCGGCTGGGCGGTTGGCGAGGGCGTTGGCGATGGCGCAGGGCTGGGGGTGGCCGCTTGCGTGGGCGTGGCCGTTGCGGGCGCAACGATCTCGAAGGAGACCGCGCGCGTCGCCTCGTTCCCCGCCGCATCTCGCGCCACGATGCGCCCCTGATGGGCGCCCAGGCCCAGTGCGCGGGTATCCACATTGTGGCGCAGCGTGGGCTCCTCCACGCTATGCGCCAGCGCCTCGTTGATGTACAGCGCCATCCAGACCACGGCCTCGTTATCGGCCGCCTGCGCCGCGACCTTGAGGCCCTCGTCGGGCGCCACCCGGGCGGGCAGCTCATCCAGAGAGATGCTGGGGGGCGTCACGTCCAGCAACGCAGGGGCCAGGGCGCGGCTCTCGCCGCAGCGCAACTCTACCTCGGCGCGATAGTCGGCATAGCCCTCGCGGCGTAGCGTGAGCTGGTATACCCCCGGCGGCAAGGCCAGGCGCAGAGGGGTCTGCCCGGCGGGCTCGGCGTCAATCAAGACCTCTGCCCCGGCAGGGGTGGCATCCAGCGCCAGCTCGGCCAGGCAGGGGGTCTCGATCTGGGCCACTGGGGTGGGGGTGGGGACGGGCGCAGCGCGGCAGGCCGTCAGCAGACCACAAAGGACCAAGAGAGCCGCGCGGCGCAGAGCAGCGCCCACCATCGTCTGCGACGCCTCAGGGCCGATCCGCCCAGCCCAGCCGCCGCAGCACCGTCTCGTAGAAATAGCCGTTCTCGGACATGCGCACAAAGCGGGCCACATTCTCGCTGGCCGAGCTGGACAGGCGGTCGCCCGGCAGCAGGGGCAGATCCAGTTGGCCATCCACCGTGATCATGGCGTCGGCCCCCTTGAGCAGGGTCAGGTCCAGCCGCCGGTGCGCCGGGATCACCAGGGCGTGGGCAATGCCCAGATGGGCCGCGATGGGCACCATGGTCAGGCTGCGCAGATCGGGGGCCACGATGGGGCCGCCCGCCGCCAGGCAGTAGGCCGTGCTGCCGGTGGGGGTGGCCACGATCATACCATCGCAGGTGGGCGAAAAGACATGGTGGCCATCCACATCCACCGAGATGCGCACCGTGCGCGAGACGCGCCCCCGGGCCATCACCACGTCGTTGATCGCCTCGGCGCTCAGGATCAGGGCATCCTCGCGGTAGAGGTCGGAGCGCAGCATCATGCGCTCCTCGACGAAATAGCGGCCATCCAGCAGGGCCGGCAGCACCTGATCCATCTCGGCGGGCTCGACCTCGGCCAGGAAACCCAGCCGCCCCAGGTTGACCCCCAGGATGGGGACGCGCTCCTCGGCCACCATGCGGATGGCCCGCACGATGGTGCCATCGCCGCCCAGGGTGATCAGCAGATCCAGGTCGGGCGCGGCCTGGCGCAGCGCCTCCTCGTCGTTGGCCGCCCCGCGCCAGACCTGCAAACGCCGCTCCCGCAGCACGACCTCAATCTGGTGGGCCAGATCCACGCAATCCGGGCGGCCCGAATGGTACAGCAGCCCTATGGTCTGCATGGCGCTCCCACATCGAGGCGCTGGGCCAGCAGCCGCGCCACATCGGATTGGGCCACCATCTCTTTGGGGGCCTCGTCCAACATGTTCTGCAACACCACCTGGCCCGTCGCCAGTTCGTCCTCGCCCAGGATCAGGGCATAGGCGGCGCCCAGCCGGTTGGCGTTGCGCAACTGGGCGCGGAAACTGCGGTCGTCGAACCCCAGCGCGGCGCGCACCCCCTGTGCCCGCAGGTCGGTGATCAGTTGCACGCAGCGGGTCTTGGCCTCTTGGCCGTGATAGACCAGCACCACCTGGGGCGCGGGCGCGCCAGGCACGGCGATGCCCTCCTCTTTCATCAGCAGCACGATGCGCTCCATGCCAGAGCCAAAGCCGATGCCGGGGGTGGGCGGGCCGCCCAGTTCCTGGGCCAGCCCGTCATAGCGCCCGCCGCCGCAGATGGCGTTCTGCGCCCCGATCCCCTGGGCCCAGACTTCAAAGACCGTCTTGGTGTAGTAATCCAGGCCGCGCACCAGGCGATGGTTGAGGGTGTAGGGGCGCTCCAGGGCGTCCAGATAGCCGCGCAGCGCCTCAAAGTGGGCGGCGCATTCGGGGCAGAGGTGATCGGTGATGTGCGGCGCCCCGGCGATGATGGGCTGGCAGGTCGGGACTTTGCAGTCCAGCACCCGCAGGGGGTTGCGCTCCAGGCGGCGGCGACAGTCCTCGCACACCTGCCCGCGACGCGGCTCGTAATAGGCCACCAACTCGCGGATATAGGCCGGGCGGCAGGCCGGGCAGCCGGTGCTGTTGAGCTGGAAGGCCAACCCGCGAAAGCCCAGCTCGGAATAGAGCTGCCAGGCGACGGACATGACATCCAGATCCACGGCGGGATCCAGCGAGCCAAGCACTTCGATATCGAACTGGGTGTGCTGGCGATAGCGCCCCGCCTGGACGCGCTCGTAGCGAAAGATCGGCCCGGTGCTATAGAGCTTGACCGGCTGGGGCAGGGTACGCATCCCGTGTTCGAGATAGGCGCGCACGATGCCAGCGGTGAACTCGGGACGCAGGGCAATCTCGCGCCCGCCCTTGTCGGTGAAATTGTACATCTCTTTGTCCACGATGTCGGTGCCCTCGCCCACCCCGCGCACATACAGCGCCGTCTCCTCAAAGGCGGGCACGTCAATGCGCTGATAGTCGTACAGGGCGACCACACGACGGATCTGGTCGTAGAGATGGAGCCAGTAGGGCTGATCCTCTGGCAGGATGTCAATGGTGCCTCGCGGCGCTAGATACACAGCGGCCTCCTCCTGAGCGGTTGCGGCAGCATTATAGTGCAATCGCCGGGCCGCGTCTATCGGCGGGGGGCTGCGCCACAGGGCGGTGTCTGCTCAGAGTCAAGGGGACAAGTTCTAGACTGTCCAGAACGGTGGCGCCAACATCCGCAGTCGGTGAGTAAACAGCCTCGGCTATGGAGGCTATGGACGCATACATGCGTCTAGCCTCGGCTTTGCCCATACGTGTTTAATGCGTTTTTATATGGTTTTGTGTTAGGGGCGCGGCATGCCGCGCCCCTACAAGGCGGGCGAGACGCCCGCGCCCCAATGCTTGCTCCCGACGTATCCAACCTGTTGGCCGCTTTCCCCCCAATTCTGGCCTGATGCGCCGTTGGGTGACTATCGAATATGGACTCGGACTATCCTCGTGCTTGCATGGAGTGCGCAGTGCAACTGCAGACGCTGCAGACGCATGTATGCGTACGCAGCGTAGGCGGGCGAGACGCCCGCCCTCCAAGGTTCGCCGCCGTCCACAATGTGTTGGCCGCTTTCGCCCCAATTCTGAACGGATACGTCGCAAGGGAGCAGGCCCCGTATTGGCGGGGAGCTGCGAATCGCGTATGCTTGCCCGGGCGCAGAGGGGACACGATCCAGGGGATGATAGCGGAAAGGCGACGAGCATGGCGCAAGCGCGGGGCATGATGGGCAAATGGGCGGGGAGCGTGGCGCGGGTGGCGCCGGGGCTGGCGCTGGCGGCGCTGCTGGCCTGGCTGAGCGAGTGGGCCAGCGGCTTTTTCGGGCAAACGGTGCTGGGGTTCGAACGCTCGCCCATCTCTGCCGTGACGGTCGCCATCCTGTTGGGGCTGCTGATCGGCAACCTGCTCCGGCTGCCCGCCTGGCTCGCGCCCGGCCTGAGCCTGGCCGTCAAAAAGGTGTTGCGCCTGGGGATCATCCTGCTAGGGTTGCGGCTGAGCCTGTTCGATCTGTTTCGGCTCGGGCTGACCGGCGTGCCCATCGTCATCGTCTGCATCCTGGCGGCCCTGTTCCTGGCCGACCGGTTGAGCCGTCGCCTGGGCTTGCCCGCGCGCCTGGGGACCCTGATCGGCGTAGGTACCTCGATCTGCGGCGTCTCGGCCATCGTCGCCACAGGGCCGGCCATCGAGGCCCGCGATGAGGAAGTCGCCTATGCCGTGGCCGTCATCACCGTATTCGGCATCGCGGCCACCCTGGTCTATCCGTATATCGCCTATGCCATCTTTGCCGGAGACCCCGTACGGGCCGGGCTGTTCCTGGGCACCGCCATCCACGATACCTCGCAGGTCACGGGCGCGGGCATGGCCCTGGCCGATCTGTGCTACGATACCCGCGCGCTGGATGTGGCCACGGTCACCAAGCTGGTGCGCAATGTGTTCATGGCCGCCGTGATCCCCTGGATGGCGATCCGCCACATGCGCCAGAGCGCCCGCGCCGGCGCGCAGCTTGCCCAGGATGCGGGTAGCCGTGCGGGCTTTTGGCAGCTCTTTCCCCAGTTCGTGCTCGGGTTCGTATTGCTGGCGGGCGTGCGCACCCTGGGCGACGCGGGGGTGCGCGGGATGGCCGGTTTTGGCGGGCGCGCCCTGGGGCTGTGGGGCGCCGGGGGCTGGCAGGCCGCCCATGCCGCCGTCACCACCTGGGCCTCGTATCTGCTCACGGTGGCGCTGGCTGCGGTGGGGCTCAGCACGCGCTTTGCGGACTTGCGCGGGTTGGGGATCAAGCCTTTCTTGGTGGGCCTGGGGGCGGCCTTTGCCGTGGGCCTGGTGAGCGTGGGGGCGATCCTGCTGCTGGGCGCCGCCGGGGCTTGCTGAGAGGTAGCGTTCTAGCCTTCGGAATCTTTGCCGAAATAGCGCCCCAACTGCTCGAGGATGCGGGCGCTTTCGATGCGCAAGTGGCGGCGCTGGCGGCGCCACCCACGGTGGATGCGCGCTCCCAGCGAGACCTCGGATTCATGATCATCCCCGCCATTGCGGAACAGGTTCGCAGGCGCCCAAGGCGGGACGATCAGCTCGATGGCGCGGGGCGCCACCTCGATGGTCACCGGCGTCGCGCCAAAGGGATCGCCATCCAGGTGTACGGGCATGGTCTTTTCGCCCAGGATCTGGATCCGCTTGCCCCGCAGCATCTCGATATGTGAGCTGGCCTCATGGCGGCCCGCCAGCAGCAGCAAGAAATGGCGACACACATCCACAAAGTTCTGGCCGCGAAAGATGCAGACATCCAGCAGGCCATCGTCCAACTGCGCCTCGGGCGAAACGCGCAAGGAGGGCCCATAGAGCTGCGCATTGGAGACCAGGATGAGCAGCACCCGGCAGCGCTGGGCGCGTTCATCCACCACCACCGTCATGCGGGTGCCCCGCATGGCCATCGCCTGGGCCACACCCGTCACCACATAGGTCAGGTTGCCCAGGGTGCGGCGAATATCCCGGTGCGGCTCGACATTGCGGGCGATCTGGGCATCAAAGCCGATGCCGCTCCAAAGGAGAAAGTAGCGATCGCCCGCTTTGCCCAGATCAATGAGCCTGCGCTCCCCTTTGACCAGCACGCGGGCGGCATCCATCAGCGCCGAAGGATACACCGGCGACCAGACCGGCAGGCCCAGCATATGGGCCCACAGGTTGCCCGTGCCCACGGGCAGCACCCCCATCGTCGTCTGCGACCCCACCAGCCCCGAGGCCACCTCGCCGATGGTGCCATCGCCCCCCACGGCGACGACCAGGTCCGCCCCACGCTGGGCCGCCTCACGGGCCAGTTCGGTGGCGTGGCGGGATCGCTGGGTCTCGTGTACCGCCAGTTCCCAGCCGCGCGTTGCCAAATAGTTCAGCGCCTTGGCCAGATCATCGTGGACATCGCGGGGTCCGGCAGCGCGGTTGTAGATCAGTTCCGTCTTCATGGCGTCACTATAGCCGGAATGCGGGCGGCTGTCCAGGCTTGACAGGCTCCCCCAGGTCACGCAACATGTGCCTATGAGGGTCATAGACGCGCACACGCACATCCTGCCGCCGGCAATCGTGGCCGCCCGCGCCGGGTATATGGCGCGGGATCGCTGGTTCGGCCTGCTACACGCCTCGCCGCGCACCCGCCTGGCCACCGCCGAGGATCTGGTGCGCAGCATGGATGCCGCCGAGATCGAGGGCTCGGTGGCCTTTGGCTTTGCCTTTGCCGAGACGGAGACCTGCCGCCTGTGTAACGAACATGTGCTAGAGGCCGCCGCCCGCTGGCCCGGGCGCATCCTCCCCTTTGCCGTGGTGAACCCCGCCGAGGGCGCACCGGCCCTGGCGGAGGCGCGCCGCTGCCTGGAGGCCGGCGCCCTCGGATTGGGCGAGCTGATGCCCGATGGCCAGGGCTATGGCTTGCAGGACCCCTGCCTGGACGACCTGATGGACCTGGCGAGCGCCCACGGCGCGCCGGTGATGGTACACGTCAACGAGTTGGTGGGGCACCCCTACCCGGGCAAGGGGACGGCAGGCCCCCACGATGCCTACGCCCTGGCCTGCCGCTTCCCCCAGGTGCGGTTCATCTTTGCCCACTGGGGCGGCGGATTGCCTTTTTACGAGCTGATGCCGACTGCCCGCAAGGGGCTGGCCAACGTCTATTACGACACCGCCGCCTCACTCTACCTATATGACGACCGCATCTTTGCCGAGGTGGCCCGCTGGGCGCCGGACAAGCTGCTCTTTGCCACCGATTACCCGCTCATCGGGCAGTGCCGCTTTCTGGAGCGCGTTTTGCAGGCGGGGCTGGCGCCCGAGGCGCTGGAGCGGCTGCTCTCCGGCAATCTGATGCGGGTCCTGGGGGGCTATGAACAAGGAGGCGACAGATGACCCTGGTGCGCACCTTTATCGGCGTCCACCTGAACGCCGCTGTGCGAGACAGGATCGAGGCGCTGGCGAACGAGTTGCGCCGCCGGCCGGGCGGCCAGGCCGCCCGCTGGACCCCCAAAGGCAATATCCACCTGACGCTCAAGTTTCTGGGCGACGTGGAGAGCGGCGGCCTGCCCGCCGTGTACGAGGCTGTGGCGCAGGCTGTGGTGGCGTTGCCGCCCTTTGCCGTCCAGGTAGCCAATTTGGGCTGCTTTCCCAATGCCCGGCGGCCCAATATCGTCTGGGCCGGGCTGGGCGGCGAGCTGGGAGCGCTGCGCGCCTTGCAGCAGGCCATCGAGGGAGCGTTGGAGCCCCTGGGGCACCCGCGCGAGGCGCGCGCCTTTTCGCCGCATCTGACCATCGCCCGCGCCAACCGGCGCGCCAGCGCCGCCGAGAGCGCGGCCCTGGGCCAGACCATCGCGGCCTATGGGCCGGTGGCGCTGGGACAGATCGCCGTAGCCTCGGTCAGCGTGATCAAGAGCGACCTGCGGCCAACGGGGCCGATCTATACCGATCTCTCGCAAGCGCCCCTTGAAGGCCGCTCAGATGTATAGCTCGACGATATCGCCATCGCTGAGCACGTGGTCGCGGCCGACCATCTGCCCATCAAACACGTTCGCGCCCCTTGAAGGCCGTTCAGATGTATAGCTCGACGATATCGCCATCGCTGAGCACGTGGTCGCGGCCGACCATCTGCCCGTCAAACACGTTCGCGCCCCAAACGCGCGCCGTTTTGAGATTCTCGTAAAAATCCCGGTGCACCTTGGCGGCCATCTCGGCCACCGTGCTGCCCTGTTTGAGGGTATAGGGCGCCACCATATCGGGCGGCTCGTTGGGCGCTTTGGAATAGACGCGGATGATCCCCAACGCCTCAAAGACCCGCTGCCTGAGCAGATCCAGATTGCGCCCTGTAACAGCCGAGACATCCACCATCGGCCATGCCTCATCCAGCAGGGCGATGAAGAGGTCGAACAGCTCCTCGTCGGCGTCGGTATCGCTCTTGTTGGCGACCACCAGGATTGGCGCATAGCTGCCCGCCTCGGGGCCCAGTTCCTCGCGCCGGTGGCAGGGGTGAATGCGGTGCTCCTGGAGCAGGGCGATGCTCTCCTCCAACTCTGCCACAGGATCGCCCTGCAGATTCACCACCAGAAGCGCCAGGTCGGCCCGGCGGATCAGGTCCAGCAGGCCCGGATCGGTGTATTCGGCGTTGAGCGGGGGCGTGTCAACCAACTGGATCTGGATATCTGCATAGGCCATCATGCCCGGCAGCGGCTCCCAGGTGGTGAATGGAGAGTCGGCCACCTCAGGCGTGGCATTGGTGAGCGCATCCAGCAAGGCGGACTTGCCCACGTTGGGCGGCCCGATGAGGACCACCTGGCCGGCGCCCTCGCGGCCGATGTTGAACGCCGAGGCGCGCCGCGCGCCGCCTTTGTGAGAGCGCGGCTCGCGCTTGAGCTCGGCCAGCTTGCGGCGCAGGTCGGCCCGCAACCGGTCGGTGCCCTTGTGCTTGGGCACCGTGCGGATCAGGTCTTCGAGGCGAGCGATCTTGTCCGTGGTAGACTCGGCCTCGCGAAAGAGCCTCTCCGCCTCGAAATAGTCTGGAGGGAGGTTCGCAGGCATCGTCTTGCCCTTCCTGTGTGGATCCCTGGCTATGCCCAGAGAAGAGCCGTGTCTTATTCTACCCCGACCGAGGTCGTGGAGGCAAGGCGCGACGCATTTCATCTACGAGGATAATAACTTGGTCGGAAGGCCCTCACCCCGCCGTCGCGGGCTCCGGCGACCCTCTCCCGCGATCTGACCGGCCCGAACGATGCGCCTATATGCAGAAAAATGAGTGTTCGGCGACAGAGGAAAGATCAGATGCGGGCATACTATGAACCAAGCAGGCTGCTCAAATGGAAAGGGGGAAAAGAGCAAGCTGGCGTTTATACGCAAAAACGGCCAGATGATTGCCCATCATCTGGCCGTTCGCGCGGGCGTGCTCGTCCTACTCGACCTTGTCCAGCGAGATGCCCAGCGCCTCGGCCACCCCCTTGCCATAGGCCGGATCGGCCTTGAGGCAGTTGCCGATGTGGCGGATCTTGATGAACTCGGGCGCATCGCCCATGGCGCGCGCTGTGTTCTCAAAGAGCGCCTGCTGCTGGGCCGGGCTCATCAGGCGGAACAGCTTGCCCGGCTGGGTGTAATAGTCGCTGTCGTCCGCACGAAAGTCCCAGCTATCGGCTGCCCCCTCCAGGGCCAGAGGCGGCTCGGCGAACTCTGGCTGCTCCTGCCACTCGCCAAAGGAGTTGGGCTCGTAGGCGATCGTCGAGCCAGCGTTGCCATCCACACGCATCTGCCCATCGCGGTGCGAGGGGTGCGCCGGGGCTGCATGGGGGCTATTGACCGGGATCTGGTGGTGGTTGACGCCCAGGCGATAGCGCTGCGCGTCTCCGTAGGAGAACAGCCTTCCCTGGAGCATCTTGTCCGGCGAAAAGCCGATGCCCGGCACCACGTTCGCCGGGTTGAAAGCGGCCTGTTCCACATCCTGGAAATAGTTGTCCGGGTTGCGGTTCAACTCCATTACACCCACCTCGATGAGAGGAAACTCGCCCTGATACCAGACCTTGGTCAGATCAAAGGGGTTATAGGGCATCTGGCGAGCCTGCTCTTCGGTCATCACCTGGATATACATGGTCCAGCGGGGAAACTCGCCGCGGTCAATGGCGTCCAAGAGATCCCGCTGATTGCTCTCGCGATCCTTGGCGACGATGGCCTCCGCCTCGGCGTCGGTGAGGTTCTGAATCCCCTGCTGGGTGTGGAGGTGGAACTTGACCCACACGCGCTCGCCCTGGGCGTTGATCATGCTAAAGGTGTGGCTGCCAAAACCGTGCATGTGCCGGAAAGAACGTGGGATGCCGCGGTCGCTCATGGTAATGGTGACCTGGTGCAACGCCTCGGGCAGGGAGGTCCAAAAGTCCCAGTTGTTGGTAGCCGAGCGCATGTTGGTGCGTGGATCACGCTTGACCGCGCGGTTGAGGTCGGGGAACTTGTGCGGGTCCCGCAAAAAGAACACGGGGGTATTGTTGCCCACCAGGTCCCAGTTTCCTTCTTCCGTATAGAACTTGATGGCAAAGCCGCGGATGTCGCGTTCGGCATCGGCTGCGCCGCGCTCCCCTGCCACTGTGGAAAAGCGCACAAAGACCTCGGTCTCTTTGCCCACCTCAGAAAAGATCGCCGCCCGGGTGTAGCGGGTGATATCGTGAGTGACGGTGAACTTGCCAAAGGCGCCGGATCCCTTGGCGTGCATGCGCCTCTCGGGGATGACCTCGCGATCAAAGTGGGCCAGCTTTTCCAGATACCACACGTCCTGCAGCAGCATGGGGCCGCGCGGGCCCGCAGTGATCGCGTTCTGGTTATCGGGAACGGGAGCCCCGGCGGCGGTGGTCAGCTTTTTCTTGCCTGTCATGGTATACTACTCCTTTGTTATCTCAGATGAGGTTAGGCAATCTGGGCATGTGCCCCGGAACATGACGCTGCGGGACCTGATCCGATGCTGACCGAGAGCCTCGATAGCCACGCGGTCAAGGTCGATGGCAAAGTCGGTCAGTCTGCCGCACACATCACACTGAAAGTGGCCATGTTGGGTCAATATTGCGTCATATCGAGCTTCGGCATCGCCCGTGTCCACGATACGCACCAGCCCGGCATCGAGAAAGGTATGCAAGGTGTTGTAGACCGTGGCCTTGGCCAGAGTAGGCATGACCCCGATAAGGCTCTGGTAGATCTGATAGGCAGTTGGGTGTCCGCCGACCTGCCGAAGGTGCTGAAGGATCTTGAGCCGCTGATATGACGAGCGGATGCCCTTTTCGGCCAGCTCTCGCGCGAGGGATTCGATGGTGCACCTCTTTTCTGCGTGGCATCGCAAAATGAATCCAGATCTGAATTGAATCTGGATTTAGAATAGATGTAATTCTAGTCTCTGTCAAATCGGCCGGGCCTGGCGCTCGCCCGTATCCCGGTGCGCCGATCGCGAGCGAGACCGGCCATTTGACAGGCTCGGGCGATGCGACTATATTCAGCAAAGTGAATGTTCGGCGGCAGAGGAAAGATCAGATGCAGGCATATCAAGAACCCGGCAGGCTCCTCAAGGCGATGGCTCATCCCATTCGGATGCGCATCCTGGATGTCCTCTGCCACAGCGAGGCGTGCGTTTGTCACCTGACCACGCTGCTCGATCAGCGCCAGCCGTATGTGTCTCAGCAACTGATGGTGCTGCGCGAGGCGGGCCTGGTCACCGACCGCCGTGAGGGGACCATCGTCTACTATGGCGTCGCGGATGGCCGCGTCTCCGAGATCATGTCGCTGCTGCTCGGCATCCTGGGCGATCAGGGCATCGCCTTGCAGCGCCAGCCGGTGCCGCAGCCCCCTTTGGCCGGTTGCACCTGCCCTGATTGCGCGGCAGCCGAGCGGGCCGCCTAACGCGGCAAAGCCTACACGCTAGCGTTCTCTTTTTTTGTTCGCGGACATTCGTTTTTCTGCATATGATGGGCTAGATAGGATTCTGCATCGGGAGGCATCAAACGTGGCAACCTGGCTGACTTTTGTCCTGGATCTGGCCCAGAGCGGCCTGGGCAACCTGGCCGCCTATCTGGCGGCCCATGTGCTGCTCTGTCTCGTGCCCGCCTTTTTCGTCGCCGGCGCCCTTACGGCGCTGGTGCCCAAAGAGTCGGTGACGCGCTTTTTGGGGCGCAACGCCCCCAAGTTCATCTCGTACCCGGCGGCGGCCATCGGCGGGTTCGTACTGGCCGTCTGTTCCTGTACCATCCTGCCCCTATTCTCCAGCATCTATAAAAAGGGTGCGGGCCTGGGCCCGGCGATCACCTTTCTGTTCGTAGGCCCTGCCATCAACATCCTGGCGCTGACCTACACCGGTGTGGCGCTGGGCATGGATATCGCCATCGCGCGCTTGGTGCTCTCCATCGTGTTCGGCATCGGCATCGGCCTGATCATGGCGATCATCTTTCGCAAGGCCGATGCTGCCCGCGACGAGCAAGGCCCCGACGCCTTTGGCGGGCGGGCGCGGGTTGGGGGGCGGGTCTGGCTCTTCTTGGGGCTGCTGATCCTGCTCCTGGTGGCTGGTACGTTGCAGGTGGGCCTGTTCACCAACAGCTATGCCAGCGTGACCCTGCCTATAGCGGGCATGGACCGCTTCCAGGAGACGCTCTACCGCTGGGTACCTTTTGACGCCAGCCGGGGCGAAGAGGGCGTCACGGCCCAGGGCGCCATCCTGATCGGCCTGCTGGCCCTGATCGCCCTGGCGGCGTGGCGCGGGTTGAACCGGGTGGACGAGGGCTATAACCGGTGGACATGGGTCTCGTTGGGGCTGGTGGGCCTCACGTTGGTCGTGGCGGCGACCCGTATGATCCCCCTGGCCGGCGGGCTCGAGATCCAGCTCACCGGCAAGATGTTTGCCGTGCTCCTGGTGATGGCCGGTCTGTGGTACACGGCGCGCCGCTTCTATGACGAGTACGAGGTGCAAGAATTCCTCTGGGAGACCTGGCGCTTTGTCAAGCAGATCTTTCCCCTGTTGATCGTGGGCGTCTTTGTGGTGGGAGCCCTGCGGCCGCTGATCCAGCCCGAGTGGATCCAGGCCATCGCGGGCAGCAACTCGGTGTTCGCCAACTTGATCGGGGTGGTGTTCGGCGTGTTCATGTACTTTCCCACGTTGGTCGAGGTGCCCATCGCCAATCTGTTCCTCAGCCTGGGGATGCACCGTGGCCCGCTCCTGGCCTATCTCATGTCAGACCCGGAGCTGAGCCTGCAGAGCATCCTGATCACGGCGGCGGTGATCGGCAAGCTCAAGGCGTGGGTGTACGTGCTCTGGGTGGCGCTCTTTAGCACCCTGGCCGGGTTGCTCTATGGCGCCTGGGTGGATGGCGCGGCCCTATGGCTGATCGCCCTGTACTTGGTGGGTCTTTTGGGCGTGCTGGCAGCGGTGCTGGGCATCATCGGGCGGCGGGTGCGCACGGGCGCGGCGGCCCACGATGCAACGGCGTCGGCGGAATAGCAAGTCTTGTGGCGTAAAGTATGTCAGAAGTAGACCTCATGCCCGCTCGGACATCGCCAAGCATTCAGGCAGTGGACGAGGCCGTGCCAGCAGATCAACGTGCGTACGTATGCAGAAACAGACAGAAAAGACCAGTTCGAGACGGAGATCAAGATTCTGGGTCCCGGATGTCACGTGCAAGTGTCTGGAGGCACTGGCCCCGGCGGTTTGACAGGCGCCCGCCTGGGGACATAATAAGGACGAACCCGGCCCTACTCATGACAAGCGGAGGCGCCAGATGCCGCTCTATGAATACCGCTGCCCTCATTGCGAGATCACGTTCGACAAGCTGCGTCCGTTCAGCCAGGCCGATGCCCCCATCCAGTGCCCCGAGTGCAAGGGCGAGGATGTGCGGCGCCTGCTCTCACGCTTTGCCTGCTTTACCACCGGCAGCGATGGCGCGACGCGCGCCGTGAGCGGCGGCGGGGGTTGCGCCGGTTGCACCTCTGGCTCCTGCGCCGGATGCAGCCACTGATCCGCCCGTAACGCAAGAGCGCGCCCCCTCGCGGGCCTCCCCACGAGGGGGCGTGTCGTTTGGGGCGCGGGCTCCCTGTGCTATAATCGCCCCATGCATCACACCCACGACCATACCCGAGACAACACCTGCCGGCCGCCCGGCAGCTTTGAGCTAGAGATGACCGATAGCGCCTCGCTGGGGCGCGTCGGCCTGCTGCACACCGCCCACGGCCCCGTGCCCACGCCGGTCTTTTGCCCCGTGGGCACCCTGGCCACGGTCAAATCCCTGGCGCCCCGCGACCTGGTGGAGCTGGGCGCGCCCATGATCCTCTCGAACACCTACCACCTCTACCTGCGCCCCGGCTCGGAGCTGATCCAGCGCCTGGGCGGGCTGCACGCCTTTATGGGCTGGCATGGCCCCATCCTGACCGATAGCGGCGGGTTCCAGGTCTTTAGCCTGGAGGGGCTGCGCAACCTGGATGACGACGGCGTGACCTTTCGCTCCCACATTGACGGGTCGGAGCACCGCTTTACGCCGGAAAAGGTGGTCGAGATCCAGGAGCAACTGGGCTCGGATATCGCCATGGTGCTGGACGAGTGCGCCCGCCCCCTGGACCATGCCTACAACGTGGCGGCCATGCGGCGCACCCACCTGTGGGCCGAGCGCTGCCGCAACGCCCACCGGCGCTCCGACCAGGCCCTCTTTGGCATCATCCAGGGGGGCACCTTTGAGGACCTGCGCCGCGAGAGCGCCCGCGTGCTGGCGGGCCTGGATTTCCCCGGCTATGCCATCGGCGGCCTCTCGGTGGGCGAGAGCAAGGCCGACATGCTGCGCATCCTGGACATGCTGGCGCCCCTTTTGCCCGAGCACAAGCCGCGCTACCTCATGGGCGTGGGCTCGCCCGAAGACCTGGTGGAAGGGGTGGCCCGGGGCATTGATATCTTTGATTGTGTGCTGCCCAGCCGCCTGGGGCGCAACGGGGCCGTGTTCACCCCCGAAGGGCGCATGAACCTGCGCAACGCCCGCTACAAAGAGGACCCGCGCCCGATCCAGGAGGGCTGCACCTGCTACACCTGCCAGCACTTTAGCCGGGCCTATCTGCGGCACCTGATCATCGGGCGCGAGATGCTGGGGCCGCGCCTGAACACCACCCACAACATTCACTTTTTGCTGGATTTGATGCGGCGCATGCGCCAGGCCATCCGCCAGGGTACATTCGATGAGCTTCGCCAAGAGTTCTGGGAGCGTTACCAGATCGCCGATCCCGCCGCCCGCGAGCACAACCGCGCTCGCTGGAACCTGAACCAGCGCAAGCGCGACTAGACGCGCCGCCGCCACCAAGGAGTTGCCCGCCCATGACCGTGATCGAGGCCGTGCTCTGGGGTATCTTGCAGGGGTTGACCGAGTTCCTGCCGGTCAGCAGCTCGGGCCATCTGGTGCTGGCGCCCTGGCTGCTGGGGCGGGGGCCCTCCAGCTTTTTCTTTGACGTGCTGGTGCACACCGCCACTCTGTTGGCCGTGTTGACCTACTTTCGGCGCGACCTACTGGCTCTGATCAAGGGCGCGCTGGACCTGCTGCGCTACCGCCGACTGGCGACCCCCGAGGCGCGCCTGGCGTGGCTGGTGGCCCTGAGCGCAGTGCCCGCCGGGTTGGCGGCTTTGCTGCTGCGCAAGTTTGTGGAGCGGCTGTTCGGCGCGCCCCCTGCCGCCGCCGCACTGTTGCTGGTCACCGGCGCGATCATGTTCCTGGCCGAGCGCCTGGCGGCCCGCCAGCGGGACATGGCGAGCATGAGCGCCCGCGAGGCCCTTGCCATCGGCCTGGCCCAGGTCATCACCCTGGCGCCGGGCATCTCTCGCTCGGGGATCACCATCTCTGCCGGGCTGGCCCAGGGGCTGCGCCGCCAGGATGCGGCCCGTTTCTCCTTCCTCATGGCGATCCCGGTGGTGCTGGGGGCGACGCTGCTCGAAGGCGTGGACCTGCTCGGGGGCGCTCTGCCCGCCGAATCGGGGCTGGCGCTGGCCGCCGGGTTCGTCGCCGCGCTGGTCAGCGGCTATGCCGCCATCGCGCTGCTGCTGAGGCACCTGCAAAAGCGCGGCCTGCGTCCCTTTGCCTACTATTGCTGGGCCATGGGCCTGTTCAGCCTGGCCGTGTACCTGTTGCGGTGAGGCCCATGATGGGGCGCAAGAGGCGCACTTGCCTGGCGTTGCTGGCCCTGGCGGCCTTTTTGGCGCTGGCCCTGGCGGGCTGCGAAACGCTCTTTACGCCGGTGCGCGAGCCCGCGCCCGAGGAGCGCCCCGAGGACGATGCCTGGACGCCCCAGGTGGTGCGCCTGGCGGTCTCGTGGGCGGCCCTGCCCCTGGCGGAGGACCTGCGCGCCGCCTATACCGGCTATCGCGCGGGCGTCAGCATCGAGATCACCCCCATGTCCTCGGCCCAGGCCCACAGCCTGGCTGCGGCGGGCCAGGTGGACCTGGCCATCGTCTCGGCCCCCGATCTGACGACGGCGCGCGCCTGGCGCCCCGGCCTGCCCTGGCGACGCCTGGCCCTCGATGGGCTGGCGCTCATCGTGCACCGCGACCGCCCGCTGAACCAGATCGGCGAGGGGGCGCTGGCAGAGCTGTACGCAGGCTATGTGGCCGATTGGTCGGCCCTGGGCGCGGGGGCGGGGACGCCCGTCTTGGCCATCCAGAGCGCCGAGGCGACGGCGCGCCAGGTGTTCGATGCGGCGATCATGGGCGAACACGAGCTCTCCACCGCCGCCCTGGTGTTGCCCCACGACGAAGCGGTACTGGCCTATGTGGCCGAGCACCCCCTGGCCATCGGCTATCTCTCGGCGGCCTATTCAGGGCGCGACGGGCGGGTCAAGGCGGTGTCTCTGGACGGGCTGCTGCCCAGCCGAGCGCAGATCGAGGTGGGCGGCTATCCGCTGGCTTATGAGCTGCTGATCGCCGTGGCGCCCGAGGCCCCCGAGGAGGCGGCCCGCCTGGAAGAGTTTGCCCTGGGGCGCCTGGGGCGCGAGCTGATCGCCGAACGGTACGGGCTGCCGCGCTAACGGCGGCGCATCAGGGGCGCACAAAGGGGTTGTGGCGCTTTTCCCAGCCGATGGTGGTCTCGGGGCCGTGGCCCGGATAGACCCGGGTCTTGTCGCCCAGGGTATAGAGCCGCGTGCGGATGCTGGCTTCCAGGGCAGCCATATCGCCGCCGGGGAAATCGGTGCGCCCGATCCCCTCGCGAAAGAGGGCATCCCCGGTCAAGACGGCCTGCTCTGCCGCGATGTGGAGCGAGATGCCGCCGGGCGAGTGGCCCGGGGTGTGCAGCACAGTGACCTCGAGATCGCCGATAGCGAGCGTCTCATTGTCGTATAGCAAGCGGTCGGCTTGCAGGGTGGGGATGCGGGGCTGGAAAAAGCGGAACAGGGCGGGCGGGTCTTGCAGCAGATCGGCCTCCTTGGCGTGGATGGCCAGGGGGGCGCCCGTGCCGGCCCGCACGGCCTCGGCGGCCTCGATGTGGTCAAAGTGGTAGTGGGTCAGCGCGATCAGGACGATCTGGAGATCGAGTTCCTGGATCGCCCGCTGGATCACGGGTGCGTCGGCGCCAGGATCAATGACCATACCCTGGCGCGTGCGTTCGCAACCCACCAGGTAGCAGTTGCTCGCCAATTGGCCCACCGATAGCGTTCGCAGGATCATGGTTGCTTGCCGCTCCTCGCTCGCGTTCCCCTTTTGCCCGGCTATGATAGGGGCCGGGCGCGGGGGCGTCAAGCGGAGCGGATGCACAACGAGGAGGCACACATGCGCGTTTCGCACCTGTTCGGCAACACCTTGCGCGAGAACCCGGCCGAGGCCGAGCTGCCCAGCCACCGGCTGGCGCTGCGGGCGGGGCTGATCCGGCCCATCGCCCAGGGCATCTATGCGCTGCTGCCGGTGGGCTGGCGCATCATGCGGCGCATCGAGGCCATCATCCGCCAGGAGATGGACGCCATCGGCGGCCAGGAGCTGCTGATGCCCGTGGTGCAGCCCGCCGAGCTGTGGCAGGCCTCGGGGCGCTACCAGGCGCCCTCCCCCGGCCCGGCTTTGGCGCGCTTTCAGGATCGCGCCGGGCGCCCCCTGGTGCTGGGCATGACCCACGAGGAGGTGGTCACCGAGCTGGCCCGCCAGGAGATCCGCTCCTATCGCCAGCTCCCCTGCCTGGTGTACCAGATCCAGACCAAATTCCGAGACGAGCCCCGGGCGCGGGGCGGCCTGCTGCGGGTGCGCGAGTTCATCATGAAGGACGCCTATAGCCTGGACGCCGACCCCGAGGGGATGGCGGCGGCCTATGAGCGGGTCTATGCCGCCTACCGGCGCATATTCGAGCGCTGCGGCCTGGAGGCGCTGCCCGTGGAGGCCGCGACGGGCATGATGGGGGGGCAGGTCTCTCACGAGTTCATGTTCCTCAACGAGAACGGCGAGGACACCCTGCTGCGCTGCCCGGCCTGCGGGCTGGCCGCCAACGCCGAGGGCGCCCGCATCGGATTGGGGCCCGCGCGCCGCGAGGCCGAGAGGCCCCTGGAAAAGGTTGCCACCCCCGGCCGCGAGACGATCCAGGCCGTGGCCGCGTTCCTGGGGGTGGAACCGGCCCAGACCCTCAAGGCCGTCTTTTTCCAGCGTGGCGATGATGGGACCTTGGTATTTGCCGTGATCCGGGGCGATCTGGAGGTCAATGTCGCCAAGCTCTCGGCGGCCCTGGGCGGCGCCGACCTGGCCCCCGCCGGCGAGGGGGCGCTGCGCGCCGCCGGGCTGACGCCGGGCTATGCCTCGCCCGTGGGGGTCAGCGGCGTCACCGTGGTGGCCGATGAATCGGCGCTGGCGGGCAGCAACTTTGTGGGGGGCGCCAACGTCGCGGGCTATCATCTGCGTAACGTCAACGTGCCCCGCGATTTCCGGCCCGATCTGGTGGCCGATATCGCCCTGGCCCGGGGCGGCGATCCCTGCCCGCGTTGCGGCGCGCCCCTCGAGACCGCGCGGGCCATCGAGGTGGGGCACATCTTTCAGCTCGGCACGAAATACGCCGAGGCGATGGGCGCCGACTATCTCAACGAGGCGGGCCAGGCCGCGCCCCTCTGGATGGGCTGCTATGGCATCGGCGTGGGCAGGCTGATGGCCTGCATCATGGAGGCCCATCACGACGAGCACGGGCTGATCTGGCCACCCGCCGTGGCGCCCTACGACGTGCACCTGGTCTCGCTGACGCGCCCGGGCACGCCCCTCGAGGCGGCAGCGGAGCAGCTCTACCACGACCTGCAGAGCGCGGGCTTGGCCGTGCTCTATGACGACCGCCCCGAGCGGGCGGGGGTCAAGTTCAACGACGCCGACCTGATCGGCGCGCCGGTGCGCCTGACCCTGGGCGAGCGCGCCTATGCCGAGGGCGCCATCGAGTGCAAACTGCGTTGGGAACAGGAGACAACGCGCCTGCCCTTGGCCCCGCTGGAGGATCTGGTAGCGCGCATTCGAGAGGTGAGCGCAGGGTAGGGAGAGCGATCCAACTCTGGGGCGTGTGGCGCCCGCCCCAGAGTTGGCAACGCCGGGGTGCGGGCCAATGTAGGGGCGAGGCATGCTGTATAGTATCATGACATAGGTAACACCGTCTATCATGACATGGGTGACACTTCGCGGTGTATCAGTTCAGATTCAAGGGGACGAGTTCCTAATTGACCAGGAAGTGATGCCAATATCCTGCAAACGGTGAGCACACAGCCTCGCTATGGACGCATACATGCGTCTGGCGTCAGTTCTGCCCATACGTGTTTAATGTGTGTTTCTATGGTTTTATGGTAGGGGGCGAGGGACGGTGGTTGCGCCACCGTTGGCCGCGCCCCTACAAGGCGGGCGAGACGCCCGCCCTCCACGGTTCGCTGCCGCCGTCTCCAACGTGTTGGCCTCTTTCCCCCCCCAATTCTGAACTGACACTTCGCGGTAGGCTCCTCCTTGAAGGGAGGGAGGGGCAGGGCCTTCGTAGCCGCCACTGGCCGCGGTCGCCCTCACTCCCACGGCCGTCACGCCCAACAAGACCGTGTCTACGCCCCCCCCCATTTTTGACGCCCTTGGCGCCCCATGCTATCATTGGCCCAATATCGTACAGACGATGAACAGGAAGAGTAAGCAGTAGCGCGCTGACAGAGAAGAGGGGTCACCGGCTGCAAGCCCCTCGCAGCAGACGCTGCCCAAGGTCGCCTGGGAGTTGCGCGGTTGAAGCCAGTAGGCCGCGCCGGGTGCGCCCGTTACCGCGTCTCGAGTGCGTCGCCTGCGCCCGTGCGCGAGCGGCGAAGCGGAGTGGTACCGCGAAAGAGTTGCCCCCTTTCGTCTCCGAGAGACTGTCGTCTCTGGAGAACGAGAGGGGTCTTTTTGTACGTCGCAGACGCCTTGCCAGGAGGAGAGATATGAGCCAGCCAGCGCCTTTGCCCAGCGAGATCGGCAAGACCTATGACGCCCAGACCATCGAACGCCCTTTGTACGATTGGTGGCGCGCCCAGGGCTATTTCAAGCCGCGCATTGACCCCACGCAAAAGCCGTTCGTGATCTCGATGCCGCCGCCCAACGTCACCGGCGCGCTGCACCTGGGGCACGCCATCGTGGCCGCCATCGAGGATGGCCTGATCCGCTACCGCCGCATGACGGGCCAGCCCACCCTGTGGGTGCCCGGCTCGGACCATGCGGGCATCGCCACCCAGAACGTGGTGGAGCGCGAGATCGGCAAAGAGGGCTTGACCCGCCATGACCTGGGCAGAGAAGAGTTTCTCAAGCGGGTGTGGCAGTGGAAAGAGGTCTATCACCGGCGCATCACCGAGCAGCACTATGCCCTGGGCATCTCGTGCGATTGGGACCGCGAGCGGTTCACCATGGACGAGGGCCTCTCGCGCGCCGTGCGCGAGGCGTTCGTGCGCCTCTATGAGGATGGCTTGATCTATCGCGGTGAGCATCTGGTGAACTGGTGCCCCCGTTGCGCCACCGCTCTCTCGGATATCGAGGTGGAGCACGAGCCCATGGCCTCGCACCTCTGGCATGTGCGCTATTGGACCGAGGAGCGCGACGCCAGCATCACCGTGGCCACCACCCGCCCGGAGACGATCCTGGGCGATACCGCCGTGGCCGTGCACCCGGAGGACGAGCGCTATGCGGGCCTGGTGGGGCGCATGGTACGCCTGCCAGGCGTGGGGCGGCTGGTGCCCATCATCGCCGACGAGGCGGTGGATCGCGAGTTTGGCACCGGCGCCGTCAAGATCACCCCGGCCCACGATCCGGTGGATTACGCCGTGGCCCAGCGGCACGGCCTGCCCATGATCAACATCATGCACGACGACATGACCATGAACGCCAACGCGGGCGCCTATGAGGGCCAGGATCGCTACGAGTGCCGCGAGAACCTGGTGCAAGAGATTCGCGCGATGGGCGACCTGGTCAAGGTCGAGCCTTACCGCCATGCCGTGGGGCATTGCCAGCGCTGCGCCACCGTGGTCGAGCCGCGCATCTCGACCCAGTGGTTCGTGCGCGCCGACGTGCTGGCCGAGCCGGCCATCGAGGCCGTGCGCCAGGGGCGCATCCGCATCGTGCCCGAGCGCTTTGACCGCATCTATTACAACTGGATGGAGAACATCCACGATTGGTGCATCTCGCGCCAGCTCTGGTGGGGCCACCGCATCCCGGTCTGGTATTGCGATGATTGCGGCGAGATGATCGTGGCCCGCGAGGACCCCACGCGCTGCACGGCGTGCGGCTCGGAGCGCCTGCGCCAGGACCCCGACGTGCTGGATACCTGGTTCTCCTCGGGGCTGTGGCCCTTTTCCACGCTGGGCTGGCCCGAGCAGACCGAGGACCTGGCCTATTTCTACCCCACCTCGGTGTTGGAGACGGCCTACGATATCATCTTTTTCTGGGTGGCCCGCATGATCATGCTGGGCATCTATCTCACCGGCGAGGCGCCCTTCCACACCGTCTACATGCACGGCCTGGTGCGCAACGAGCGCGGCGAAAAGATCAGCAAGTCTATGGAAGGCATCGAGCACTATGACCCGCTCTATATCATCCAGGAATACGGGCTGGATCCGCTGCGTTTTACCCTGCTGACCGGCTCGACGCCCGGCAACGATATGAAGCTGGCCGAGAGCCGCATCGAGGCCAACCGCAATTTCGCCAACAAGATCTGGCAGGCCACCCGCTACGTGCTGGGCAACCTGGGCGAGGAGCCCGGGCGCTATGCCCCCGGCCCCGAGCCGTTGGATCCCGCCAGCCTGGATGACGACGCCGACCGCTGGATCGTCAGCCGCTACCACGCCCTGGCCGCCGAGGCCACCCGCCTGATCGAGGCCTACCAACTCGGCGAGGCCGGGCGCCAGGTGTACGAGTTCCTCTGGGGCGAGTATTGCGACTGGTATATCGAGATGACCAAGGTGCGCCTGCGAGGCGAGGATCAGGCGTCCGCCGACGCAGCCCGGCGCGTGCTGGTGTACGTGCTGGAGGGCGCCCTGCGCCTGCTGCACCCCTACATGCCCTTTGTGACCGAGGCCCTCTGGCAATACCTGCCCCACCAGGGCGAGGCACTGATCGTGGCGCCCTGGCCCCAGGCGGGGGCCCAGGATGCCGCCGCTGTGGAGCGCATCGAGGGACTGATGGAGGTGGTGCGGGCCATCCGCAACGCCCGCAGCGAGTACGAGGTGGACCCGGCCCGCCGCATCGCCGCCCTAGTCGCCGCAGGCCAGCGGGAGCCGTTCCTGGCGGCCCAGGCGGGCGTGTTGGCGGCCCTGGCGCGGGTTGACGAGGCGCAGTTGCAGATCGCGGCGGCGCTGGCTGCCGCGCCGGAAAGGGCGCTGACCCTGGTCACCGCCGGGTATGAGGTCTATCTGCCGTTGGCCGCCCTGGTGGACCTGGAGCGCGAGCGGGAACGGCTATCCAAGGAATTGGAGAACGTGCAGCAGGAGACCCGGCGCGCCGAGGCGCTGCTGGCCAACGAGGGCTTTGTCTCCAGGGCGCCCGCCGTCGTGGTGCAGCGCGAGCGGGAAAAGCTGGCCGCCCAGGAGGAACGCAGGGTCAAGCTGGAGGAGCGTCTGGCTGCTCTGGGCTAGGCGCGGGCTGTTCTGCGCCCACATTGAGCCGCCAGAACGCCAGGCCGCCCAACATGCGCAGCCCCGTGGCAACGTACAGGGCCAGCCGGATAAAGGTGAGGTCGGCCAGCAGCGTGCCCAGGAGCGGCGCGGCAAAGGCGGTCACATTGGCCAGCAGGGTGTTGGCGGCCACAAAGGAGGGGCGCTCCTCCTCGGTCGAGACCTGGAAGAGGGTGTTGGTCATAAAGATATCCACGCCGGGGGCAAAGAGGCCGCCCAGGATGGCCGAGATGACCAGTTGCTCCGGCGTGCGGGCCAGGGCCATGGCCAGGGGGAACAGGGCGATCCCCAGGCACGATACCCAGAGGATGCTGCGCGAGCGGGTCTTGGAAAGCACGCGGCTCAGGATGATATAGACGAACACGCTCAGGAAACGCTGGATGGTCAGCAGGGCGCCGATCCAGGCATCCGAGGCGCCCAGGGTGCGCACCCGATAGATCGCATAGAGGGCCATGGGCAGGTCTTGGCCGATGCGAAAGATGAATGCGGCGATGGCGAAATCGCGAAAGAGGGGCGTGGCCCGCACCAGCGCCAGCACCTGCCCCACGCCCACGCCCACCCGGGCCCGCGCCGCCGCCTGCTCCGGCGAGATGGTGGGGAGCTTGAGGCGCGAGAGCATGGCGATGCTGCCCAGGCCCGCCAGCAGCGCACTGAGGAACAAGAGCTGGTAGTTGAGGGGGTAGACGACCCGATCCAGCCAGAGGCCCGCCAGCAGCCCGACCGCCGAGCCCATCAACCCATGGACGGCCATGCGGGTGCTGAGCATCGAGGGGCGGCGGCGCGGCGTGGTGGCACGCCCCAGGATGGTGGTGCTGGCCACGTTCAGCGCCGCTCCCGGGATCGCCACCAGGCTCTCGACTGCCACAAGGAGAAAAGGCGCCACTGCAGCCGGCAGATAGACCAGCAGCCCAAAGCTGGCGACGGCGCTGCGGTAGATCAGGCGGGCGACATTGACCACGCGCACGAGGTTGCGCTGCCGCCGCACAAACGCGCCCACGGGCAGGATCGCCAAGATGGTGACCAGGGCGGGCAGCGAGGTATGTAGGCCCACCAGCCAGTTGGGCGCGCCCAAGCGCACCAAAAAGACGGCCAAAAAGGAGAGGGCGCCCGCCCCGGCGATGGACTGAAAGAACACCTCGGCATAGAGCACACGCTCGTTGTGCCGCTCGGGCGGCAGGGGCGCGCTGCGGTCGCCGCGCCTGAACAGACGATCCCACAATGAACGCCCGGGCGGTGGACCGGCGTCCGGCGCGGCCATGAGCGTCTCTTCGATTGGCTCCAAAATCTTACTCCATCGAGAACGGACTCAATGGGCGGCCTGCGCATACATGCGCCTGGGGCTGCCCTTACCTTCCCTGCGTTTGGTGCTCTCCGCAGCGGCGCGGGCGTCCCGCCCGCGCCGCAAGACTGCCCCCGATCTCTATCTCCCCAAAAGGCGTACCTTTTCCTGCACGGCCAGGCCCACCTCGCGGGTGGTGGCGCTGCCGCCCAGATCGGGTGTCAATGTGCGGCCTTCGGCCGTTACGGCGTTGATGGCCCGCAGCAACAGATCGCCCGCATCGGCATGGCCCAGGTGATCCAGCATCATGGAGGCGGCCCAGATGGCGGCGATGGGGTTGGCAATGCCCTGCCCGGCGATATCGGGCGCCGAGCCATGCACCGGCTCGAACAGGGAGGGGTAGCGCTTGGTCGGGTTGATATTGCCGCTGGGCGGGATGCCCAGGCTGCCCTGCAGCGCGCCGCCCAGGTCGGTCAGCAGGTCGCCAAACAGGTTCGAGCCCACCACCACATCCAGGCTCTCCGGCGCGGTGATCATGCGGGCCGCCAGGGCGTCGGCGTGGTACTGGCGGCAGGCCACCTGGGGATACTCTTTTTGCAGCGCGGCGAATACCTCGTCCCAGAATACCATGCTGTATTGCAGGGCGTTGGATTTGGTGGCGCTGGCCAGTTGGCGGCGCGGGCGCGTGGCCGCCACATCAAAGGCATAGCGCAACACCCGCTCTACGCCGGCGCGGGTGAACACGCCGGTCTGGATGGCGACCTCGTTCTCCTGGCCGCGATGGATGCGCCCGCCCGTGCCGGCGTATTCGCCCTCGGTGTTCTCGCGGATGCAGATGAAATCAATGTCCTCCGGCCCCTTGTCACGGAGCGGGCCGGGGATGCCGTCCAGTAGCTTGACGGGCCGCAGGTTGATGTACTGATCAAAGTGTTGGCGGATGGGCAGCAGCAGGCCCCAGAGGGAGATATGGTCGGGCACCGGCGGAAAACCAACGGCGCCAAAGAGGATGCAGTCATAATCGGCCAGGATCTGCAAGCCATCGGGGGGCATCATCTCGCCCTGTTCGAGATAATAGCCGCAACCCCAGGGGTAGCGGTCGTACTCGATGGCCAGGCCGCCATGCACCTCGCAGATGGCCCCTAGGGCGCCCAGCGCCTCGTCTATCGTATCCACGCCGATGCCGTCCCCCGGGATCACGGCCACGCGATAGCGATTCATGCTCGTCTCCTTCAGGTCGCCCTGCGACCAGTTTTGCTCAATGGGCTAGATTCTAGCCGATCAGGGTCGCGATGCCAAGGCAGCGATACTTTGGGCGGCCTAGTGCGTAGTGTAGAATGAAACAGGGTGGCGGCGGCCTGGGCCGCTAGAGAGAGGAGAGGGAACATGAAGTACAGCGAGATCATCCAGCGCGCGGTGCAGATCACCTGGCGCAACAAGGTACTGTGGGTCTTTGGCATCGCGCTGGCGCTCTTTGGCGGGATGCAGGGCGGGAACTCGGGCGGCGGCTTTCAGTACTCGTTTGGCAGCGCGGACATGCAGCGCTGGAGCCAAGGCATGCCCCCGGATTGGAACAGCGTGGCAGCCGGCATACTCGCCATCGTGGGCCTGGTTGCCGTGCTGGCCCTGATCTGGGGCATCATCGGGATCATTGTGCGCTATACCAGCGTCGGCGCCCTGATCGGCATGACCGCCGAGATCGAGGCGGGCGAAAAGACCAGCTTTGGCGCGGGCCTGCGTCGCGGCTGGCGTCGCCTGCTGCGGCTCTTTGCCATCAACCTGGTGCTCGGCATCATTGGCTTTTTGGTCGCCATTGTCATGGTTCTGGTCTTTGCCGCTCTGGGGATCGTCATCGTATTGCCGGGCGTCGCCATGATCGCCGCCGAGGGCGGCCTGATCGCCCTGGGGGTTCTCTGGTTGGTGCTCCTGGGCATAGCCTGGCTGGGCCTGCTCATCGCGGTAGCCATCGTCATCGGCGGGGCGTTCAGCGTCGTCCGCGAGTACGCTTTTCGGGCTTGCGTCTTGCAGGAGCAGGGCGTGTTCGAGGCCCTTGGCGCGGCCTATGCGCTGTTCCGCGAGCGGCTCAAGCAGTCGGCGGCCATGTGGCTTTTGCTGGCGGCGGTACAGATTGGCCTGGGCGTCATCCTGCTGCCGTTCCTGCTGCTCATCGGCGCGGGCGCCGGAATGTCTATCTCGGCCCTGGCGCTGTCCTCGCGCTCGGCCTGGCCCGCGCTCGTGATCGGGGCGCCCCTGGCGCTGGTGGGGGGGCTGGCCTTGCTGGTGGGCGGCGGCATCTATACGGCCTTTGAGTCGGTGGCCTGGACCCTGTTCTTCCAGGCGCTCCAGCCCAAGGTAGAAGTAGAGCCAGAGCCAGAGCCAGAGGCGTAATCTACGCCTGGCGCCGGGCCTGTGCGGGGGTC
>Ga0334886_1000815_pt1 | contig 42327 bp, 35 predicted proteins | sample GraSluR1_MG_9_FD_207232 | JGI IMG/M metagenome (GOLD analysis project Ga0334886, IMG submission 207232) | Sludge microbial communities from methane-producing bioreactor in Wageningen University, Netherlands - Granular Sludge_27_06-R1 | ecosystem: Engineered > Bioreactor > Anaerobic >... | reverse complement strand
GTTCTTCTTTTGAGGAGAAATCTGCGAATTTGCGATTTTATGTTTTGAAATAATTTAATAAAAAAATAAAGTTCGCAGATCTCTCCTCCAAAAAACGTCGTTCGAGATGACAGAGCGTAAAAAAAGTTTTTAGATTATGTATAAACTTCAATAACTTTTTCAAAAACCAACTATCAATCAATAATTTTTACCCACACTTTTTTACATAGATCCAATTTTTTTATTTAATTTAATTATAGTTTTTTTGAAACATTCAATAAACTTTTAATTTTTTTTATAAAAATGTTATTCCTCCAAGAAATATTTTTGAATATACTTCATATGCAAGGCTCATTATTAATATTGCTAAAATTATTACTAAAAGTGGTTCTATTAATTTTTTTATTTTTTCTGATGTGTATTTGAATTTATTGTAAAAAAATTTTTCTAAAAAAATGAATGTTTCTCCATAATCTCCTGTGTTTTTTATTAGTGAAAAACTCATTGAAAATTCTTTTATATCATCAAAATTTTCAAATATTTCTTCTAAATTTTTTCCTTCGTCTATATATTTAGAAACTTTTATAAATTTTTCTAATATGTAATCTGATTTTTCATTTGATAATACATAATTTAATGCATTATATATTGTTTCATTATTTTTTATCAATATGTTTATGTCTCTTGAAAATCTAAAAAATATATAATTTTTATATGTGTTTTTTAAAAATGGTGTTTTTAAATATATATTGTCATTATTTTTTCCTTTTAAATATATTATTATTATTATCAAAATAATAAAACTTAAAGTTATCAACATATAAGTTGATAACTTTAAGTTAATGTCCATATCTAGCATATTATTGAATTGTGGTACTATTAAGAAGTTCATGGTACTTAATACCGTTATCAGCATTACAAGAACTGTTAATGGATAAATTGTAGATTTTTCTATTTCTTTTTTTGATTTTAAAAGGTTTTCATAATAATCTTTAAGATTATATATGGCTTTTTTCATTGTATCAAGATTTTTTGTTATTTTTATTGAGTATAAAAAATATTTGTCTAATTCTTCTTGTTCAAATGACTGTTTATAGTCTTTTCCATTTCTTAAGTTCAAATATACTTTGTATAATATTCCTTTTATTATTTTATCAACATCGTTGTTGAAAATTAAAAAACTTATCGACTTATAAATGTTGATATCTGAGTTTATCATTAAATATAGATTATCACATAAAAATTTCATTTGTTCTAAAGATAATTTTTTGTTTTTTATATAATAGTTATCAACGTTTATGTTCATAATTTTTATATCTTCGTTGATAAAATATTTATTTATTTCATCTTTTGATTTCAACAATATGTATGTTGTATAGTTTTTTTCTAAAAAATTATCTTCTATTTCTATTTTATATAACTTTTTCATTTTAATAAGCTATTAATCCTACTTCTACTTTTATATTTGGATATACATATATTCTATTATAAAAAGATATGTTTGATTTTTTATTCATATTATTAAATTCTATAAATGGATTTATTATATCTTTATAATCAAAATTGCTATCTATTAAATCAAATTCTTCATCAAATTCCATCGTATGATGAATAAATGACGCTATTCCTAAATTAAAATTAAATTTTTCTGTTTTTAATAATGAATAAGAAAAATCTCCTTTATATGAAAGTTTTACTAAATCGTTATTTTCATTTGTTGGTTCTTCTTGGATATTCATATTAAATGATAATCCTGCTCCTATCATATAATTAGTTACATTTTCTATATTTTTGTTTCTATAACTAAATTTTATTCCGGGATCTGTATAATTTTTTAAATAAAGAGATAATGATATGTTCAATGGTTTAGAATAATCAAAATCTTCAACAGCTTTATTGTCAATTCCATATTGTGCGTAATCTGTGTATGTTTGAACTATTTTAAGTTCAGAATCAAATTCATTAATTCTTCTTACTTGTCCATGTGCCGCTGTTATAATTCCATCTTTTATTACATAATATGAATTTCTTCCTACTCCATAATTTTTTCCCACATCTATTTGTACTAATTCTTTTTCTATATTTTTATCTATAACTAATCCTTCTATTTTAAATACTCTGTTTATTTCATTTTCTAAATTACTAACTGCTCTTGTTATTAGAGTTTCATAAAGATCACTAGAATATTTTGATGTTGTTGATTCGTGAATGTCTTTTAATTCTATAAATTTAATGTTATTTTCCACAAATCTTGAGTTTTCAAATAATATTTCTTGATTTTTTAAGTCTATTACTTTATAACTGAATCCAAGATTTCCATATTTATATGTTGTTGGAAATTCAATTAATGTTTGTGGATTTGAAAAAATTATATAGTTTTCTTTTCTATCCCAAACATTTTTTTCTATTTGAACATAGTTTCCTTCAGAAGAAATTACATATTCTGTTTCTCCTTTATCATTTCTTTTTATTTCATAAAAGGTTTTTGGAATAACTCTATTTCCTCTTATATAATCTCCATAAAAAGGATCGTTAAAAAAATATTTTTCTGTGTTATTATAAGCATTTTCATTATATGTGTTTAATTTTGCAATTATAAGATATTCAACATTTTTTAATTGAGAGGCTATCATTTCTGTTCCTGGAGTTACCATATCTATTTTTAGTTCTTCAAATAATTTTTCTAAATTATTTCTATCATAAACTGTATATCTTTCTTCTTTTTCAAATATGTTTCTTATTTGATTGTATATTTGGTCTATTAAAAAATAGTTTACAGGAGAATCTTCTATGTATATTGCTATAGTTGGTTTTTCTTCATATAATTTTTGATATTGATAATTTATTTTATTTAGTCCTCTTGTAACTAAAGTATCAAAATTTGAAGGATTTGTTGTAGTTATATTGTTATCTATTAATCCTGATTTTAATACAAAAGAGTTTTGAGTGTCTATTATTTGATAATATCCTCTAAGTGACATTTTATAATTTGATTGTTGGTCGATAATTTTAGAATAAAAGTTATCGACAGCAATATATTTTTCTTCTTCTGTTCTTGCCCATTTGTGATTGTTTAAATAAATATATTTACCATCATTATCTGAAATGTATCTTCCGTTTATATAAGAATATTTTCTTCTACTGCTTATTTCAATATATTCTCCATTTATTCTTACATAATTACCATTTGAATTAACATAAAAATTTGCTATTGTATCTATTTTCTCTTCAACATAAATAGTTGTAAATTCAACGTATAAAGCTAATTGAGAAGGTTCTAATTTAAAATTATAATTAAAATAATTTTCATCTCTTAAGGTTATAGAAAATTCTTTTAAATTATTTTGAATATGATTATAAACTGCTTGATTATTTATATTATAAACAGTTTTATTTTCTATAAATAATGACATAGACGCTGTTATACAAGTTATCGACATAATCAATGTCGATAAAATTATTATAAGTTTTTTCATTTTTTTCACCTCTCTTTTTTTATTCAAATATTTTTATTAAAGTACCAATTTTTATTTTTTGGTCAATTATAAAATAATCGGTATATAAAGCAAAATTGTTTAACAGGTTAATTTGTCCTCCTAAATAAATATCTTCGAAATTTGTTCCGCTTCTTATTAAAATATTCATAATTTTATTCGAATATACAGAGAATGCTGTATCAAGACTTCTAAGTTTAAATTCATCTAATAAAGATATTTCAAAATTAGATAAATCTAAATCTTCCATAATTTTTAAAGAAAATCCAAAATAACTTTTAGTTTTTGAATATATATCGGTACTTCTAAATCCCGCATTCAATAAAAATTCATTTCCTAAACTTACTCCAAGATTAAAAGGTAGTGGTTTATAAAATCCAAAATACTCGTTAGCTATTTGATTCATTTTGAAATTCATATCATAATTCATTTTTGTAATAACTGCTTCAGCTGCAAATTCATCTACTTCTGTTATTTCTATATAAGCAAAATTTTTGCCTTCTTCAATTTTAAAAACTAGTCCGTTTTTTACTCCTTCATTTTTTCCTACATTAATATAAACTCTATCTTTTATATTTCCAATAACTCTACCTTGTATAGGGTATAATTTCATCAATAAATCTGCTAAATATGAAAAACTGCTGTTGGCACTTGATGAAATTTTTGATATAATTTTATTGCTTGGATAACTTATTTTTACTACTTTTTTAGATATATTATCATAAGCATATTTTGATAACTGTTCTTCTGATTTGATTGTTGTATTTCTATTAGTTATTATTTTACCTGTTTTTACTTCAGATAATTGAATATTCATAGAAATTTCCGATTTAATATATTCTTCGTTATGAGGATATCTCATATAAAAGTTTTGTACTCTATAATATTTTCCATCAGCACCTTTAACAAATGTTCCTTTTTCATTATCTTTTTTATATGTTTTAGAAGTAGCGTCATAAACATAATATGTGCCTGTTTCAACTTTAATATAAGTAACTAAATCATAAATGTAATCTCCTGAATCGTTATTCAACAAATAATTATTTCTTCTTGTTTCTTTTTCAAAAGAAAAATTATTTATTGTTAAAACTAGTCTTAAATCTTGTTGTTCAAAAAAATCTGGTACGTCTCCGTCTAAATTAAAAATATAAGTCAAAGCATATTCTTGACCTATTATAGGTATTTCATCACTGTTTTTAACTATAAACCTTTCTGATGAAATAATCTGTGTGTTTAACGCTCCTACTAGAGTTAAAAAAATTTCTTCATCAATTTTCAACCTTTGATCAACATTAATTATCAACGTCATTTTCGAAAATATCGACAAAGAAAATAAAAACATACAAAAAATTAGAAATATTTTTCTCATATTCCCCTCCTATCAACATAGTTTTGAAAACTTTATAAACATACAAAATCTACTAACAATAATTAAAATAAAGTTTATCAACTTAATTATCGACATAGTTTTGAACATAGTATTATTATAACATAATTATCCACAATTTTAATTATAAGTTTAACGAAAACTATTTTATATTTAAAAAGTTATGAAAATAAATATATTACTTAATAAAGCTATAAAATTATCAACAAATAAATGTTCAAATATTTTTAGACTGTTCAAAAGTTATCGACAATTATAACTAAGATAAATAAACAATTAAAACTATTTTTGAACTATCAACATGATATCACTATCACTGTCTTCTTTAATATATAAGAGTTACTAAAATTATAAACAAAAAAATTTTAAATTTAAAAAATAAATGTTATATTATAAATATAAATAATCCAAGGGGGAATAAAATGAAAACAGGAAAATTAATTGTTATATGTGGTCCTATGTATTCAGGAAAAACTTCTGAATTATTATCTTTTGTAGAAATTTATAATTTAGGAAAGAAAAAATTTAAAGCTTTTAAACCTATAATTGATAAACGTTATGAAAATAATTATATAGTTTCACACAATCAAACTAAAGTTGAAGCAATTTCTATTAATAATTCTAAAGAGATTTTAGAACATATAGAAGGTGATGAAAAAGCTGTTTTTATAGATGAAATTCAATTTATAGATGAAGAATTAAAAGATGTGGTTTTAAAATTAAATGATAAGAGTATAGATGTTTTTTGTTGTGGTTTAGACTTAAGCTTTAAGAATAATTCTTTTTCAACTACAGCTCTAATTATGTCTTATGCTGATGAAGTAATAAAGAAAAAAGCTGTTTGTCATAATTGTAGCGAATATACTGCTACTATAACTTTTAAAAAATATTCTGAAAATGAAGAAGAAATTGATATTGGTGGTTTAGAAAAATATGTTTCTCTTTGTAAGGATTGCTATAAAGAATTAGAAGAAAAAAATAAAATAACCAAATTATTTAAATAAAAAACCTCTTTAAAAGAGGTTTTTATAATTCTACTACCATTTGGGCATTTAATTTTAATAAAGTATTTAAAGATGCTAATTTTAGTTTACCAGATTCCATAGGGTCTTTAAGAATGTTATAAGGTATTTCCCAATGTTGTTTAGCTTTAAATTGTTTGAGTATTAAAAGTGAATTTTTTCTAACTGTTGATGGATATTTTTTATTTGTAGAAATTTCTGCTACATTGTCTAAATAGTTGTCAAGTTTTAGATTCTTAATTATTTTTAAAGCAAGATTTATTTTTTTTGTAGAAAGAGAATTTAAATAATCGAGTATATGATCACTTAAAGAATAATCTTTAAAATGTAGTAAATAATTAACTGCAATTACTATATAATTATCATCTATTTCTTTTAAAAGATTTCTACAAAAGTCTACTAATGCCATATCATCATTTTCACAGGCTATTTTTAATCCCATATCTATTATTTTTGTATCTTTTGAATTTACAAATTGTTCTACTAACCAAGATGGTATATCTTCTATTCCACAAGATTTTTTAAATGCTTTTGCAAGTTCAAATAACAATTTTTCAGATTTTTCAGAATTAATTTTTTCTTCAAGAAAAGATTTTACTAAATCAGTTGGTAATCCTGCTAAAAATTTTATTACAAGTATTTTAGTATTTTCATCACATTCTGAATAAACTTCTTTAATAGAATTAAAAAAAGTTATGTTATTGTTTGTTTCGAAAAATCTTAAAGTAGCTGCTTTTTTTATATTTAATTCCATTTCTTTATTTTTAAGTGTTTCTTGAAAATTTTCTATTGAATATATAAGTTTTTGAATTTTATCATAAGGGTCTTTTCTCATTTTTTCTATTATTTTTTCAGCATCTTCATAATAAAATTCAAGCATAGTGATTAAAAATGCGTATCTTATAGAAGGTTCAGGATCATCTGAATAAACTATCAACTCTTCAAATTCTTCTGTTCCTGAGCTTATTAAAGATACTATAGCTTCTTTTCTTATTGAAGGTGATATATCTTGTGCAAATTTCTTAATTAGTTCGTCATCGAGTATTCCTAATTTATGCATGTGTTTAAATGCATAGTATCTAACAGAAACATCGTAATCTTCAAGAAATTCTTTTATTATTGGTGAGTCTATATTTAATTTCGTTAATTCTTGAATTGCTCTTGATTTAAATGAAGGATACTGAGAATCGAGCATTTCAAATATTTGTTTTGCTTCTTGAGATTTTATTTTTTCTTCTAAATGTTTATACGTTTCTATTATATCACTTGCCATGTTATATCACTGTCCTTTCAGAGGTAAAAATAAATTTAATTCATATTTGTTTTTGAATTGTAATTCTAATATATTATTTTTATAAGAAAATTTAGTTGTATCATATGATAAAAGATTATATCCTTGAGTTAATGTGTTTTTATTAAATTTATATCTTTGAAGTGTTGTACCAGAAATATTCAATCCTATTCTATCATCATTTTCAAGTTTTCTTGTTATTCTTGTATTGGAAATGTTAGTTACGTAATTCATTTCATCTTTTACTACGTATAATGTTGAAATGATGGAATTTGTTACCATATTTATTTCTAACATTTCATTCAATGTTTCTTTTAGAATTAACACTGTCCTTGCAAATACAGCAAGGACAGTTAAAATTATTATGGAAGTTATTAATAATTCAGCTAAAGTTTCTATTAAGATAAATCCTTTATTCATTATTATCCTATAGGTGTTGATAGAAAAAGAGATAAATCTATTCTATATTTGGATAATCTTAATTCAACGATCAGATCATCTTTAAAATTTTGAGGTTTTGGAACTATATAACCTACTTTTAATGCTAAATAATTAGTTAAATCGAGAGTTTCTTCAAAATTTCCCCATAGAGGGTACATTATAAAAAGTTTTCCATAAAAATTTTCAATAAAATATGTTATTCCTAAATTAAGATTTATTGAAGATACAGGTATATCTTCATCATCTTCTGTTTCTCCAGGAATAAATAATTGGTCATTCAACCATAATATGCCCATGTCTAATCTTATTTGTTCGGAAAAATCTATTAATTTAGCAGATATTTCAGTTATTGATATTAATGAAATACCATCTTCAAAATTTGGACTAAAATCAAAAGATAATAAAAAATTTTCACTGTTTATCCCTGTTCTTAAAGCCATATTAAAATTATTTTCTATATTTGAAGTTAAAATTGACATTCCGATATCAAAATTAATTGCTAATGAAGAAATCGAAAAAATAATTAAAATAAAAAATAAAATAAAAAATTTTTTCATGATTATATTTTAGAGTCTTTTGCCTTTATTTTATTTTCTTCTATTTCTTTAAACGCTTCATTTACATAATTTTTATTGTTTGGTGTGTCTTCTTGTTTTTCCAATTCTTCATTATTTTTTATAACTTCAGCTCTTTTTGCTGCTAATATAGGTACTTTATATTTTACGCCTACATTTTTAATTACTTTATCATAATTAAATCCTACGTTCATAATGTCACCTCTTTAACCTTTATTAAAAGTTTGTTTGAAAAATGTATATTTTCCTAAATGTTTCGATACTCTATCGAGCTTTAATTGTTCTGAAATAATTATAGATATTAATTGATTAATTGATTCTGACAAATTTTGATTGACAATGAGATAATCAAAATGACTAATTTGTTTAATTTCTTTTTTTGAATTGTTTAAGCGAACTTCAAATTCTTCTTGTTTTTCAGTGCCTCTTGTTTTTAATCTTCTTTCTAATTCTTCATAAGAAGGAGGAGCAATAAAAATAAGTACAGATTGTTCTGGCATTTCTTTTTTTATATTTAATGCTCCTACTACATCAACATCTAAAACTATGTTAAAACCTTCTGATAATTTTTCTTTAATGAATGTTTTTGAAGTTGCATAATAATTACTGTGAACTTTTGCATATTCTAGAAATTCACCTTTTTGATTTAATTCTTCAAATTTTTCATCAGATATAAAAAAATAATCTTTTCCATCAATTTCTCCTGGTCTTTGTTTTCTTGTTGTATATGAAATAGAAAATGCAAATCCTTCAACAATTTCTAAAGCTTTTTTTATTATGGAAGATTTTCCGGCTCCAGAAGGTCCAGTTACGACATACAGTATACCATCCATTTTATCGGAAAGCCTCTTTACGTATTCTTTCTAAAGCTTTTTCAATATCATAAAAATTTTGTGTAAATCTGTTTGTGATTGTTTCAGGTTGTATAGCACTTGCAATTACGTGTCCAGAGTCTGTTACTATAAATGCTCTTGTTTTTCTTCCGTGATTAACTTCAAGAAGTTTTCCTTGAGATTCTGCAACATCTCTCAATCTTTTTAAAGGTTGAGATCCTGGATTTACAATAGCTATAACTCTGTCACCTACTACAACATTTCCAAAACCGATATTTATTAGTCCATACATTAATAAACACCTCCAAATTAGTTTACATTACGTTTTGTGCTTGTTCTCTTATTTTATTTACTGTAGCTCTTCCTTCAACTGATATATTAGTTATTATTATACTTTTTGATTTAGATGCTATTGTATTAAATTCTCTATGCATTTCTTGAGAAATAAAGTCAAGGTTCATACCTTTTATGTCATCTTTTGATTCGATTATTTTTTCAAATCTATTTATATGACTTTTTAATCTTTCAATTTCTTCAGAAATATCATATCTTTCAGCTAAAAGAGCTATTTCTAATTCGAGTCTGTCAGAATCTATTTTATCTTTATCTTCTATCAAATCAGAAAGGTTTTTTTCAATTTTTTCTTTAAAAAGTATTTTCATTTCTTTGGAATTATTTTCAATTTCTAAAACATATTCACTTAATTCATTTAAATATTCTTTAAATATTTTTTTGAGGTCTTCCCCTTCATTTTTTTGAGAAATAATTGTTTTATGAGAGACTTCGTCAAGAACAACTTTTAAACCACTCCATATTTTTTCAATTTCTTGTTCAGAAATTCTTATTTTTATTATTTCTCTAAATTTTGTTAAAATATCTAAACTAACATCATCAGTAAGATGTAATTCACTCGATAATTTTGTTAAAGCACTATGATAAGATTTTGCAAGATCAAGATCAATTTCTACAAAATCGTCTGGATTTAAAAATCTTATATCAATATACAAACTTATATTACCTCTTTTAAAGTTGTTTTTCATATAATTGTTTATTTTTACTTCTAAAGGTGAAAAAATTCCTGATAAAGAGGTTTTTAAATAATGGTATTTTCCGTTTAAAGATTTAATTTCTACAGTATAGCTATAATTATCTATAACTTTCTCTATTCTACCGTAACCTGTCATACTTCTCATATTATCATCTCCTATATTAGTATTATACACCATTAATTAGTAAATTTCAAAGAATTTTTGATATTTTTAATAATTTTTACGAAAATTTCAGCTTCTTCATATGTATTGAGATATGATAAGCTAATACGAATTATTTCTTTAGATTTTTTTTCAGAATAGCCTAAAGATTTCATAACCCTACTTCCAGAAGCTCCTTTGCTTGAACATGCAGCAGAAGTTGAAACATAAATATTTTTTTCAGATAAAGCGTTAATAATTATATCAGAACGTATATTATCAAAAGTAACTGCGAGTGTGTTAGGAACACTATTGTTTAATGGAGTTATAATATCGGCATCTATTTTTTTCAATTCTTCTGCTATATAATTTCTCATTTTTTCAATTTTATCTATTTCTTTTAAATTTTCAAAAGATTTTTTAATAGCAATAGAAGTTCCTACTATTCCTGATAGATTTTGAGTTCCGCCTCTAATTCCTCTCTCTTGACTTCCGCCATGAATGAGAGGAAATATTCGGGTTTTTTCTTTTTTATAAAGTATTCCAACTCCTTTAGGGCCATGAAATTTATGAGCCGAAAAAGAAGCTAAATCACAATTATATTTTTTTAGATCAAAATCAATTTTACCAACAACTTGAACACAGTCTACATGAAAATATGTATTTTTATTTTTTTCTTTTATTATTTTACTTATTTCTTCTATAGAGTTTAAAGTGCCTATTTCGTTATTTGCTGCCAATAAGGTAACTAAAATAGTATCTTCTCTAATTTTATTTTTTAAATCTTCTATAATTACAGCTCCATATTTATCTATTTTTAAGTATTCTATTTCATATCCGTTTTGTTTTAAATTATTTAAAGTGTTTATAGTTGCACTATGTTCAGCTTCTGTTGATAGTATATGTTTTCCATAATTTTTATTTGCATAAGCAATTCCTTTTAAAGCTGTATTTATAGATTCAGTTGCTCCTGAAGTAAAGTATATTTCGTTATTATTTGTTTTTAGTAATTTAGATATTTTTTCTCTTGAATTAAATAATTCATCATTTGCAATTATACCTAATTTATGTATTGAATTTGGGTTTGCAAATTTTTTTGTCATATATTCATATATAATATCTGCAACTTCTTTATAAACTGGTGTAGTTGCATTATTATCAAAGTATATCAAATTTTTATTCCTCCTCAAAATTTTACTATAAATGTAGTTTCTTTATCTTTTATAGATTCAACTTCTAGATTAATTTCAAGAGCATTCGCAATTTTTTTTGCTATAGATAATCCTAATCCATGTCCTTTGTTTGTTCTTGAATTTTCAGATTTATAAAATCTATCAAAAATTTTTTGTAATTCAATTTCATCTATACCTATTCCATAATCTTTTATTTTTATAATTTTATCTTCAAGAATTATATCTATTTTTATTTCCTCATAATTTTTAGAGTATTTTATAGCATTTTCTAGTATTATTTTTAATAATAATGCTAAATATTCTTTTGAGGTTTCTATTAAGTAATCGTCTCCAATAATTTCAAAATTTATTTTTTGATGTGAATATAAATCTAAAATATTTTCTATTACTTCTTTAACTCTTATTTGTTCTTTTTCAAATTCATAGTCTGGTTTACTTAAAATTAATAATTTTTCAACCATATTTTTTAAATAATCAATTGATTTATCTATATTATCTAAAGATTCACATAAAACAGTTTCATCTTTTGCTCCCCATCGTTTAAGGAGTTTTACATAACCGTTTATTGATGTAAGAGGTGTTCTTAATTCGTGAGAAACGTCAGAAACAAATTGATTTTGATTTTCATATGCTGTTTGAATTCTTTCTAACATCGAATTAAGTTTTCTTGCAAGTATATCGAATTCTTCAAAATCTTGTTCTGGTATTCTTTTTTCTATATTAGTTATATTAATTTTTGATATTTCTTTTGATATATAAACTACTGGTTTTAAAGTTCTTCTAACTGTTAAAAATGAAATTATCAATGATAATAAAGAACCTATTATTATCATTAATAAAGATACATTATCGAATATTTCTATTAAAGATGTAAATTCTAAAGAAGGGCCACCAATAATCATTAAAGAATTTTCAAATACTTCTATTCCAACAAAAATATAATACATGTTATCTTTTTTATATAAATAAGGAAAATCATTTATATTTAATTCTTTTTCTGTAAAATTAAAAGGGTTATTAAGAATAGCTCCATCTAATATAACTATTTTGTTAGTAGTTAAACTTTTTCTTAAAATATCTTGATCTTCAAGAAATTGTTCCATAACATCTAAAAAATTATTTGGTTGTGAACGTGTCATATTAACCCTTGAAGGATTTATTTGCGTTATAAAATTTTTACTGTAAGCATTTAAAGATAATTCTAAAACTATAACTCTTAATCCAATAGTTATAGCAATTATTATTATAAAAACAGTTATTGTATAAAATATTGTTTGAGTTATTACAACGCTTCTTTTATCACTTTTTTTCTCTAACAACGTAACCTACTCCTCTTACGGTTTCGATATTTGTATTTGATGAAGATATTTTTTTTCTTAAATAATTCATATATACTTCTACAAGATTTTTATTTTCTTCTTCAGAATATCCCCATACTTCAGTCATAATTTTTTGTTTTGATACTACCAAATTTTTATTTAATAAAAGTGTTTTTAAAATATTAAATTCAGTAAGACTTAAATGTATTTCTTCTCCGTCAATAAAAGTTTGCATTCTTTGCGGGAACATTTCAATATCTCCAGCTTTCACTGTTTCTTTTGTTTTACCCATTCTTCTTAATAAAGATTCAATTCTTGCAAAAATTTCTTCAATTTCAAATGGTTTACTTACATAATCATCAGATGTTTGAAGTCCTTTTACTCTATCTTCTAATTCTCCTTTTGCTGTTAGCATAATTATTCCAATATCTTTATCATAATTTCTGATAATTTCAGCTATCTCAAAACCATTTCTATATGGAAGCATTACATCTAAAAGAATAATATCAGGACCAAAAGAATCATAATATTCTATAGCTTTATTTCCATCTTCTGCAACTTTTGTTGCATAACCTTCGTGTTTCAATTCAAGTTCAAGAAGTCTTGAAATTGAACTGTCATCTTCTACAATTAAAATTCTATACATTATTATCATCTCCTAATTAAAATTGATATTGTAATCCTATGTAATAATTTTTATTTGTGTTTATGAAAAAATTTAATGATGTGGACTTATATTTTATTCCAGATAAAAATCCTACACCAAAATCAAAAAATCCTTCTTTAAAAAAATAATTTATATTTAATTCTGGTTGTATGTAATATTCTAAAAATCCAATATTATTTGAATATCCTGGTTGTAATGAATAATAAATTGAGTAATTCTCTATGTTATAATAGTCAATATTTTTTAAAAAATTTACGTTAAAACCTAAAGAAAAATTAATATAAAAATTATTTGAATAATTTTTTTCTGAAAAATTTAGAATAATAATATTTTTTTTATTGATAATATCATGAAAAAAATTAGTTTTTATGTAAATATTTTCAATTAATCTTTTTTCAAAATAAAAATTAATTTTTTGAAAAAAGTTATACGCTGCCGAAAAATTAAAATCATCATTTTTTAATTTTAATTCTATAGTATTTATATTTTTTCCAAAATGGTAAGATAAAAAAATATTGTTAGTTGTTTTTTCAATATAAATATTATCATTTTTTATTATACATAGACTTTCTATATAATAATTTCCGTTTGATTCTAAAAAATAATATATTGTATTTCCATAAAAATAATTTTTATTTTTATATTCATAATGAATATCATTAAATAAAATATAATTATTATCAGAATTTGTATATTCATTTTCATCAGTTTTAAATAAATTAAATTCTAGGTTATGAGATATTTTATAAATATTTTTATTTAAAAAATCGTTTATATCATTAATTTTAATTAGATTATCATAAGTATTTTTACTTATTAAATTTTTTGATTTAAAAATAAAATATTTATTATCTTTTTTTTCTATATCTTTGATTATTTGTATCATATTTATCTTAAAATTATCTTCAGAATATAAATATAGATAATCTTTTTCTATTACTAAATTATTCATAACAGGAAAAAAACAAATGGTTAATTCATGAAAATTATTAATTTTTGTAGAAATTTTTTGAGGAATTAAATGATAATTTTTATTTTTAAAATTTTTATGTTTTATATAATAAATATTGTTTGATATTTCCTCATAATCATAATCAGTATTAAAAAGCAGTAAATCAAGAGCGTTCATAAAATTTACTGCTATTATTTTATTATTAATTTTTTGATTTATTTCACTGTTAAAAAATACTATTTTTTCATAATGAAAAGCTATTTTTTTTATTGCATCATCTAATTTTTCATCATTAAAAGTAATATTTATTGAGCTTAAAATAGTAATTTGTATAATAATAAAAACAAGTATGAATAATTGCTTTTTCATGGGGTCAGTTCTAAGTTTATTCTTTCATAATAAGGTTCTCCATCGTCATAATAACCATTTAAATATTCTATGATTATTAGAAATTTATCTATTTCTTTTTCAACATAAAATGTTTTATCTATAATTTTTGTTTTATTGGGTTCAAGAAAATTTTTATCGTTAATTGTTAGATTTTCTCCAAATCTTTCAAATGTTTTAGATGAAAATTTTATTAATTCTACGCTATAATAAATTACAGAATTTCCATTATTTTGTACTGTAAAGCTTACATAACCTTTATTATCTTCATTAATATAATATAAATTAGGATTTATTCTAAAATCATAATAATTGTCTCCAAAATTTATTAATATAGGAACAGTAATTATTTCTGAAATTATGTCATATTTTTCAAAAATAATTTCTAGATTATATACATATGATCCCTTCAAATTTAATAAATCGGCTAATCTAAAATCTACAATTATTTTAAAAATATTATCTTTTAGATTAATTTTGACAAAATCTTTAAGTTCATTATGAATAGATTTTAGTTCATAACTTAAAGTAGTTTCATCATCAATTTCAACTTCAAATATTTTCGTAAAAGGTATAACTTCTATTCCTCTTGAAGTATTGTGTTTTTCAATATCAATATTTATTTCTTTTGGAATCGTTTCGATTGTATTTGAGAAAAGAAAAATATAATTTATACATAATAAAATACATAAAAAAAATTTTAACTTCATTATTATTGTCTCCTTTGTTTTAATCAATTTAATTATATCATACTAAAGTCTTTGGCTTCAAGAGGAAAGAAAAAAGTCAAAATTTCTCAGAAAAAATAAATACAAAAAATAGAAGACTTAAGTCTTCTATTTTTTATACTCTAATGTCAATGTATTTTCCTAAATTTGGATCGCCTGCGCGAGAAACTAATTCTTCAGTACTTTCTAATAAATCTGTTACATCATCAATATTTCCTTGAGAATTTTCCATAGCCATTTTCATTAAAGCAATTCCCGCATCTTTGTGTAAATTCATTTGAGTCAAGTTTATTGAAAGTCCAGCTATATCCATATTATCATCTCCTAATATTTAACGTAGGATCAAGATATTTTATTTGTTTCTAAAAATTGTACGACTTTTAAAACTTCTTCTTCAATTAATTCAGGATAAACAAATCCTTTGAATCCAAGTCCAATTAAAAATGTTTTTAATATATCTGCAGCAGTAAATGAAGAATCCACATCGTATCCTTTTGATCTCATTACATCTTTAATTATCATTGTAAAACTATCATCTATATCTTTTATTTCTCTTATAGTAATTTTAGATCGGTATGGATAAGTTATAATTTGGGAAAAAGCTGCCATATTACCTGAAGGTTCAAATAATTTTATTATTTTATCTTTTAATTCACCAGGTCTTTCAAGAATTTTTTTTATCCAATACTCAAGTATAAATTTTGCTGTTTCTACTAAAGCACCATCTTTTGATCCAAAATAATAATGTAGAGAAGCTATAGTTAAATCCGCTTCAGAAGCAATTTTTCTTGTAGTTGTATTGCTTATACTATTTTCATTTATTATATTAACAATAGAGTCAATTAATTCTTTTTTTCTTAAGCTTCTTAATTCTGGATTAGGTCTCCTCGCCATTTTTTCCACCTTCCCATAAAACAATTTTTATATACCAGATATATTTATATTATATCATAAAATTAAAAAATATTATAATATTATTTTAAAATAAAGAACTAATATTGCCATACATAGTAAAACTTGTATTAATAAATTGCATAAAAGTACCGACAGTTGACATAACTTCTAACACCCCTGTAAGAGAATTTTTAGATATAAATATTATATCTCCTGGTTTTAATTCAGGATTCATTCCAGATTTTAAAGGAGTTTTTTTAATTAAATCTGAAATATCCAATTTTTTTGGAGCGTTTTCATGACCATCTTCAAAGAAATATACTGAAGATAGTTGAGCTGAATTTTGTACATTTCCTGCTTTTAATATAGCATCTATTAATGTCATACCTTTATTATAGGCGATTATTCCAGGTCTTGTAACTTCTCCAAAAACATAAACAACTTGATCTACTAAAGAAGGAATAAATAATATTGAACCAGGTGATACAAATTTACTTCTTAAGTTTTCTATATTTTCAATTTTTATAACTTCTCTTTCATTTTCAGGAGTATAAATTATAACGCTTTCTTGAACATCCCAATCTATTTTTGCTGTAGCAAGAAGCTCTACAAGGTTTATTTGAACGTCTGTTCTTAAAGATTGAGGAGCAGTATTTCCCAATATTGTTATATAAGAATATTTTGTTTCAGGAGTTATTACAATATAAGAACCTTTTTCTATCTCAAGCATAGGATTTGAAAGAACATCAATGTGATTATATGATTTTATTTTGTCTCCGTTTTTAAATATATCAATTATTCCTTTATCTACAGGTGAAAATCCTCCAGCAATACTGAAAACATCAATTAATCTAATTATTGGTGAACTTATAACGTTTGTTTCACCGTTTTTATACACTATAACTTCTTCTGTACCTATTTTAGATATTTCAATAAAAACATCTCCGGAAAGTTTAATATTTTTCATTTTTTCAGTTTCATTTCCTTTTAAAATTCCAGATTTATCTATTGTTTGATATCTTACAGAATAATTTTCAGTTAAGTTATATTTTATAATAGAATTATATAGAGAATCACCAATATTATATGAGCTAACTTGTGAATATTCTCCAAAAATATATATATTTCGTATTTCTGTATCAAATATTATAGATGAATTTTTTTCAATTATTATATCATTTTCATGTATTTCATTTGGCAAAATGTTATATGTTTTTGATTCTCCAATATTAGAAATTATATGTACTTTTCCGGAGTAATTAGAAGTTATTCCTTTTGATAAAGATATAATTTTGCTGAGTGTGATATTTTCTGTTATATCAAAATTATAATTTCCAGGTGTTGTTACTGCACCTGAAACATAAACGTTGTTTTTTAATTTTTCAATTTTAATTGTTTGACCTTTTTTCAAACTAGTATCAAATTCAATTTTTTCTCCAGAAATTTCAATATAATCAATATAATCAGGATTTATATTTAATTTTGAAAGAAGAATATTTACACTCATTTCTTCTTCTGGAAGAAAATTAATTTTAGACATTTTTTCTTCGTAAATTGCATAAATATAATTATCTATTAAAGTAATTTCTACAAAAGAATTTGATTCAATTTTTTCATTTATTGAAATGGCTTGATTATTAGTTTTAATAGTTTCTACATGATTTTGATTTATATTTAATTTTGTTAAGAGAACACTTGCTGTCATATTTTCATATTTTTCAAAATTAATTTTTTGAGAAGAGTTTTCTACAATAGCATAGACAAATCTTTTTTTAAATATAATATTAACGAAATCTCCTGTGTTTAAAGTATCAGTGGAAGATAAAGTTTTGTTTCCGACAGAAGCTTTTTCAATATCGTTAGGATCAATATTTAGTTTGGTGACTAAAATTTGAAGATTCATTTTTTCATGTTTATCAAAAATAACTTTAGTAGAACCAGTTTCAGTAAAAACATAAACCTCTCTTTTTTTAAGAGTGATATTAATAAAATCTCCAGAAAACAAAATATCAGATAAAGATAAAGGTAAGTTTCCGACAGAAGCTTTTTCAATATCATCAGGATCAATATTTAATTTAGTGATTAATACTTGAAGATTCATATTTTCATGTTTATTGAAGCTAACTTTAGTAGAATTATTTTCAGTGAAAACATAAACCTCTCTTTTTTTAAGAGTGATATTGACAAAATCACCAGTATTTAAAGTATCAGATAAAGATAAAGTTCTATTTCCAACAGAAGCTTTTTCAATATCATTAGGATCAATATTTAATTTAGTGATTAAAATTTGAAGATTCATATTTTCATGTTTATCGAAGCTAACTTTAGTAGAACCATTTTCAGTAAAAACATAAACCTCTCTTTTTTTAAGATTGATATTGACAAAATCACCGGTATTTAAAATATCGGATAAAGATAATATTTTATTTCCAACAGAAGCTTTTTCAATATCATTAGGGTTAATATTTAGTTTAGTAATTAAAACTTGAAGATTCATGTTTTCATGTTTATCGAAGCTAACTTTAGTAGAACCAGTTTCAGTAAAAACATAAACCTCTCTTTTTTTAAGAGTGATATTAACAAAATCACCAGTATTTAAAATATAATTGCTATTTACAATTTTATTGTCTATTTTTATATTTTCAACATCTTCATCTTCTAAATTAATTTTAGATAATAAAACTTTTATAGACATTTTTTCTGATTTTTCAAAAAATATTTGAGAAGACATTTTTTCAGAAAAAACATAAACAAATTTATTATGTCTGTTGAATATTATAGTATCTGAAGGTTTTAATTCAAAATTGTTTTTTGAAATGATTTCTTCAAAAGATAATTTGATAATTTCAGAATCTCTTATAAGGGTAACAGTATCATCAATCAATTCGTTTTTCAATTGCATTTCAGAAAAAAGATATCTTAACGAGACTCCTTTAAAATAATCTATTGATTTACTTCCAAAGTCAGAGAAAACATTAATTTTATTTGTGTGATCATAAGGAATTACGACAAAAGAATTTTCAGGTATATAAGGATCTTCACCTTTTTCTCCTCTTAATAGCCAGGTTATATCAACTCTTTGTTCTGTTCCGTTAGGATACCTTATAACTGCATAACTTGATTTTTCTGAAGAAGGAATTCCGCCACATAATGCTATAAGTTCAGATAATTTAATTTCAGATTTATTTATGTTTATTGATCCTGAACTTCTCACATTTCCTAAAATATTAATATTAAAAGGAGCATAATTAGAAATTCCTACAGTAACTGTAGTTACATTAATAAATTTTGACAAATCATTTTTAATAATTTCTTCAAGTTCTTGAGCTTTTTTACCGACAGCTTGAATTCTTCCTAATGGTGAAAATGTAATTTGGCCATTAGGACCAACTACAACATCTTTAGAATATTCAGGATACCCAAAAATAAATATGTTTAGATTGTCGCCCGTTCTTATTTGATAACCAAAAAATGTTACAGTAAAAATAGAAATAATAAAAATTAATGTTAAAAATTTTTTCACCTTTTTTCCTCCTAACTATATCATTTTTGAAATTAATTCTAATTCTTGAGAGTTGAATCCCATAAGGTTTAATTTATTTAAATACAATTTTGATAATTTGTGGTTTTTGATTTTTACAGCACTTTTTACTAGTAAAATATATGATTCTATTTTTAAGTTGACGTTTTCTTCAGGAACTTCATAATTAAAAATTTCTTCATACCTTCTAGATTCATAAAGACATAATATAAGATAATATTTTGTTTCTTCAAGAAATATTTTTAATTCAAGAGCTTTTTCAAATAAAGAAATCGCTCTTAAATATTCGCCCGAACTTATAAGACATACTCCTGTATTATGAAAAAAAATAGCTTCTTCAGAATTTAATGAAATAGCTTTTGTATAAAATTCAAGAGCTTTTTCATATTCTTTTTTTTCCATTAATTCATTTGCTTTTTCATTAAAGTAATAAGGATTATTCTCCATAACCCGCTCCTTCTATATAGTAATATAAACTGTCACTTAATGATTTGTTTTTTAGATTAATAGTAATTTTAGAATTTTTAATTCCTGGAAGAATCGGAGGATAAAGTTTATATGAAACAAACTCTATAGGTTTGTAAGTTTTATTTAAATATTCTTTTAAATATTCTTCGTGTTTTTTATTTATTATTTGTCCTCCGGTAGTATAGATAATTTCTTTAAGTTGATTATCTAAGTCATTTTCATCCCATAAATAATAAACACTGCTTGATGAAAGAAGTAAAGGTATAATTTGTTCAGCCGATAAAATTTTATCAATAGAACCTTTTAAAATAATAAAAGAATCTGTTTGAGCTTGAGCAATTCCTGCATCAAAAAAATCGTTTATATTTTCATAGTAATAAATTTTTGGCGAAACATATTTTCTATAATAATTAAAACTTACTCTGCCTCCAGAATCTTCTACAAAAAGATTTTTTGTAATAAATTCCATTTTTTGTCCTACTAAATCAGTAACACTAAATTTTGAATGAACTTCAAAATTATCTTTGTCTAAATTTAAACCATAAAAATTTATATTATAGCTATCAAAAGTACCTGAAGATTCTATTCTATAAATGTCTACAAGATAATTTTTGTTATTTACAAAAGTTATAATTCCATTTTTTATTTTCACAAAACCTTTAAATTTTTCATTGTATTCTAAAATTTCATATGAAATTTCATCATTTTCAATTTTAGCAGTATAAGTATTACCTAAAGAGTCATTTAAAATTAAATTTCCCCAAGGAACAACATCTATATATAAAAATTGGAAGTCTTCTTTTAAAGGTATAATTTTTTCGATAGAAAAATTGAAAGAGTTAAATTTTATTAAAGAATTTGTAGAATATTCCAATACATAAATATCATCATGCCATTTTGTACCATCAAAAATAACATAAGTTTCTGGTAAAATATATTTTTCTAAAATTTTCCCATTAAATCCAATAATACTAAGGCTGTTTTCAAAAGGATTATATCCAAATATTCTTCCTGATTTATCGACATCAAAAATAACATAAGGAAATCCTGAGACTAATTTTTTTATATTATTTTCATCATTCACAGAAGCAGATAATAATTCATTATAAAATTCATCTACAATAAAAACATTCGATGAATGACAATCAAAATAATAAATTCCTTCTGATGAACCTAAATACATTCTATTTAAATTTTTATCGGCGTGAATAGAATAAAAATCAACATTATCAGGAAGTTTAATCCATATTTTTTGTTGGTTTTCTTGTTTGAAAATTCTTTTATTATGTGAATCTAATATATATATTGTTGAATTTATAATTTCAATATCTGTTATAGTAAAAAAACGATCCATAGTATCTTTACTACCATAAATTGATTCCAAGTTATTATAATATGTAGGTAAAGAATAATTGTTTAAAGAAAATTTTTCAAAAGATTCTATAAAATTAAGCATTGTTCTAACTTCTTCATTTTCAATAGAAAATAATAATATGTTATCTATGTCTGCTTTAGCTCTATCAATTAATCCAAGTTGTAAATCTAATTTTGCAGCATAATACCATAATTTTGGAAGATCGTCTATATATACTTCTCCAGAAATAGCTTCAGTTAATTTAATTCTTGCCTCATATTTTTGCTCATTAAAAAGTAATTCAAGGCTTTCAGAAAACAAAAGCCTTGTTTCTAACTCACTTGGAGAAAAATCTATTGAAAAAAGATTTAATGAAAATAATATAATGATTGAAAAAACAAAAAACATTTTTTTCATATAATCACTTCTTTCCTAAAAGATACGTCTTGTTCTCATTTCCGTTAATTAGTCTTTTTATATTTGCTCTATGTTTATATATTGAGAATAAAAATAGTATTAAAAGAGTAATACCAAATTTATAATGAATAAAAAAACCTGTTATTGTCATTATAAACAATGAAATCAAAGATGAAAGAGAAACATACTTTGTTATTAACGAAAGCGGAAGCCAAGTTAAATAAAAAACAAAGAAAAACGGAGGATATATTCCCATAGAACCTCCGGCAGTAGTAGCAACACCTTTTCCGCCTTTAAACTTTAACCATACAGGATAGTTATGTCCAACTACAACTGTTATATATAAAATATATAATTCGGTTGCATCAATTCCAAAAGTTTTTTTTGCAAAGTATAGTGGAATAACCCCTTTAAAAAGATCAAGAAACATACATGAAAAACCTACAACTTTACTTCCAGAAGTCCTTAAAGCATTAGTTCCACCAACATTAGAACTTCCAGATTTCGTAACATCAAATCCTTTAATTTTAGGTAGAATATAACTGAATGGTATAGATCCGATTAAATAAAACAAAATAATCCATAAATAAAAATTCAATCTTCACACCTCCATATTACTTATTTTTCCCCTCTATTTTTATGTAAACAGGAGAACCTTTAAACGGATCTAAATATTTTCTTATCATGTTTCTTAATCCTTGAATATAACTATTTGGAACTTCTCCAGGTGAATTTGTTTGGAATGAAAATACAGGTGGTTTTGTTCCCACTTGTTTAGCAAAATAAAATTTTATTCTCTTTCCTTTTTTTACCGGAGGAGGAGTTAACATTACGTATCTTTCAAGCGCACTATTTAATAGACTTGTAGATATATTTCTAGTTCTTGAAGCTTGTGCTTCTTTTATGGAATCAATTAATTGAGTAATTCCTATTTTTTCTGTAGCAGAAGTAAAAACAACAGGGCTATAATCAATAAAAAACATTTCTTTTTCAAAATATTTTATAAAATCCTTTTGACCTTTTTTAGAACTCTCTACAAGATCCCATTTATTAAAAGCAACTACAGTACCTTTCCCTCTGTTTTCAGCAATTCCTGCCACTTTTTTATCCTGTTGAGTGATTCCTTCTATAGAATCTATAACAAAAATTACCACATCTGCTCTTTCAATAGCTTTTATAGTTCTTATAACAGCAAACATTTCTATTGAACCATAATCTATTGTCTTTTTTCTTCGGATTCCAGCAGTATCTATAAATAAAAATTCAATATCATTTATAATTACTTTTTGATCAACAACATCTCTTGTTGTTCCCGGAATATCAGAAACTATAGCTTTTTCCATTCCAAGAATAGTGTTGAATAAAGAGGATTTTCCGGCGTTAGGTCTTCCAACAATGGCAACTTTTATAGAATTTTCATTTTCTTCTTCACTTTTTTCTTCTTCATTAAAAAGATTTTGTTCTTCAAGGTTTTCAACGATTTTATCCATTAATTCGTGTATGTTTTTATTGTGTTCAGAAGAAACAGGTATAGGTTCTCCGTAACCCAATTTAAAAAATTCAAATTCCATATTCATTTCATATTTATCGAAAGATTCAGCTTTATTTGCAACAACAATTACTTTTGAATTTGCCTTTCTAAGAATTTCTAAAACATGAAAATCTTCTGAAGTCAAACCATTTTTTCCATCTACTACAAAAAGTACAACAGACGATTCTTTTAAAGTTTTTATAACTATATCTTTTAATTGACTTTCAATTATTGTTTCAGGTTTTTCAAAAATGCCGCAAGTATCTATTAAGGTAAAGGCACGCTCATCCCAGCGCGCCTCACCATATATATGATCTCTGGTAACCCCAGGAGAATCCAATACTATAGCTTTTTTTTCACCTATAATTCTGTTAAACAATGTTGATTTTCCAACATTAGGTTTACCGACAATTAACACTATAGGTTTTGACAAAGTATTCCACCTCAATTATCTTCATTTAACTTTTTCATTTCTTCAACAGCTTCATTTTTTTCAAGTTCTTTTTCATAATCAAATACGCTTATAATCATATTGCCTCTTTTTTCTTCGTTTTCAAATTCTATATCAATAACTTTTGCAGTAACTTCGTCACCTATATTAAAAATATTTTTTATGTCATCAACTTTTTCTAAAGAAGCTTTGCTTCCTGGTAAAAATGCTTCAACATTATAATTATTGATTAAAACAACAGCGCCTTTTCCTGTAAATCTAAATATTTTTCCTGTAATAACAGAATCTTTTTTTACTTCTTCAATAACTTTTTTCCAAGGATTTTCTATAGCTTGTTTTAAAGATAATTTTATTTTATGATGTTCTTTATCTATTGATAATACTTTAAATTTATATGTATCTTCTTCTTTAATTGCATCATTAATATCATCGATAAAATTCCAAGATAATTCAGAAACATGCAAGAATCCAGTTAAACCTTCTTCTAATTTTATAATCGCTCCGTTTGGAAGTATTTTTTCAATAACCCCATCATAAATTGAATCTTCTTTGTAATTTTTTTCAATATCTTCCCAAGGATTTCCAATAGCTTGTCTGTAACTTAAAGATAGTCTTCTTTTTTCTTTATCTATAGCAAGAATTTTAACTTCAACTAAATCACCTTCAGAAACAACATCTGAAATTTTACCTTTTCTAATCCAAAAAACTTCTGATTCGTGTACTAATCCTTCAACACCCGTTTGTAATTTCACAGTAAATCCAAATGGGAATATTTTTGTTACAGTACCTTTTACAATAGAGTCAACTAAATATTTTTGTTCTAAGTTAATCCAAGGGTCTTCTTTTAATTCTTTTGCAGAAAGAGATATTTTTCTTTCGTCTTTATCTATATTAATTATTACGCCTTTAACTTTTGAACCTTCTTTAAATAAGTTTTCAGGTTTTTCATTTCTATCCCAGCTCATTTCACTTGCAGGTATTAATGCTGTGACATAATCATTTAATTTTACAAAAACACCAAATTTTTTAATGCTTTCAACAACACCTTCAACTATCATATTTAATTTAAAATTATCATAAACATCATTTATTTGTTCTTCCATAAAGTCTCTTCTTGATACTACAATTCTTCTACCAGCTTTTGAAATTACTTTCATTTTTATAGAGTTATTAGGCATGTCATCTTCTGGTTTTAATAAAGATAAAGAACCAGGTAAGAAGGCTCTTACAGCGTCTTCTATTAAAATTCCATATCCTTTATCAAGTCTTAAATCAAATTTTGCATTAACTATATCCCCTTCATTAAGTTCTCTAAATATTTTTTCTCCAATAGCTCTTTTTTCAGAAGCAGTGTTGAACCCTTCCGCATCATTTATTTTTGTGATTTTCACAGTGATGACTTCTTCTAATTTATATTCAGAAATATTTTTAATAAGCTCTTCTGTTTTTACGAAAACATCTCCTGTAGTATTTTCAAGGTCAACCCATATTCCATCATGACTCTTTTTTATAACGTATCCTTTAAAAATTTTTCCTTGCGATAAATTACTTACTTCTTCTTCTAGTAACAATTCTTCAAAAGTTTTTTCTGACATTTGCAAATACCTCCCTTTATATTATGAAAAATTAGTTTAAAACTTTATTTTTTATTTGATTTAAAATTTCATTCATCTGCCATTCGGGTGTTGAAGCACCAGTTAACACACCTATTTTAGAATTTTTATGTATAGGCAGATTATCTAAATCAAATAGGGTTGAAATAAAAAAAGTGTTTGAACAATTATTTTTACTGATATTATATAATTTTTTTGTATTTGAACTATTTTTTCCACCAATAACAATTACTAAATCTGAATTTTTAGATATTTCTTCAGCTTCTTTTTCTCTTAAATAAGTCTCATTACATATTGTGTTTTTTATAATTATATCAGAAAATTCGTTATTTTTTAAAAAATTAACATAAAACTTTTTAAACTCATTATATTCACAAGTTGTTTGTGAAATTATACATATTTTTTTTTGAACAATTTTTTTAATATCTTTAGTTATAAGAATATTTTCAGAATCTAAATTACCTTTTATACATTTAACTTCAGGATGATTTTTTTCTCCAAATATTATTAAAAAGAAATTTTCTTTTTGCTTTTTTTGGGAAAATTCCACCAATTTTTTTACAATCGGGCAAGTTAAATCAACAATTTTTTCAAAATTTTTTATTAAAATTTCTTTTTCTTTTAAAGAAATTCCGTGGGCCCTAATAATAACAAGACTATTTTTGGAATCTTCTGGAAGAGATGTAATATCTTCAAATATTTTTATACCTTTTTCTTTTAAATTCAAAACAACAGAATCATTATGGACCAATTGACCATAAAGATAAATGTTTGAATATTTATTTGATAAATTAATTGTTTTTTCATATGCTCTTTTAACTCCATAACAAAAACAACGTTTTTCTGAAATATTAAAATCCATTTTTCTTTTCCTGTATTATTATTAAAATTTCTTCTAACACTTCGTATATATTTTTATTGTCAGTATCAATTATTATAGAATCAATAGCAGGTTTTAAAGGTGCTATATCTCTATTTGAATCATTTGCATCTCTTTTTAAAATTTCTTTTTTAACTTTTTCAAATAAAATATCTTCACCTTTAGATAGAAGTTCTTTATGCCTTCTTTTTGCTCTTTCTTCAACAGAAGCAGTAACAAAAAACTTAACTTCTGCATCAGGAAGAACTACGGTTCCTATATCTCTGCCGTCTATAACAATATCTTTTAATGAAGAAATATTTCTTATAATTTCATTTACTTTATTTCTTACTTTATCGTATTTAGCAACAACAGAAGCATAATATCCAGATTCTGAATTACGAATTTGTTCTTTTATTATTTCTCCGTTTAGATAATAAGAATCATTTTTTAGTTCCATAGTTATATTTTTAAGATTTTGTTCCACATCATTTTTTGAATGTATATCAATTTCATGTTTTTTCATATAAAATCCAATAATCCTATAAAGTGCTCCAGAATCAACATAAAAAATCTTAAGCTTTTCTGAAATAAGCTTTGCAAGAGTAGATTTTCCTGAACCTGCCGGCCCGTCTAATGCAATATGAAACAAAACTTTCAGTCCCTTCGTTAGATTTCTTCTATAGTGTCAACAATTTTTATAATTTTATCTAATTTTGTCATTTCAAAGATTTTTTTAATTTGAGGTTGCATTGAAACTAAAATAATTTCTTTGTTTCTTTTCTTTGATTCTTTTATTAGAGAAACCATAGATCCTAATCCGGCACTATCAATGTATTGTACTTCAGAAAGATCCATAGAAATTATTTTTTGTCCTACAGTATCAAGGTGATCCATAACTTTTTGTTTAAAAGTTGCTGAATGATAAGCATCAATATCACCAACAATTTTTACAATAAAAGTTTTTTCCAGATCTTTAAAAGTTATAACGAAATCCATTTTCAATTCCCCCTTTTTTCTATATTTTGTAGATTAAGTATTTCCAATTGCTCTTTTTCAACATTAGCTGGAGCTCCAGATAAAAGATCACTTCCCGTAGCAGTTTTTGGAAATGCTATAACTTCTTTTATAGAAGTTTCTCCTGCCATAACAGCAACAAGCCTATCCAGACCTAACGCAGCTCCTGCATGTGGAGGAGGCCCGAATTTAAAGGCGTCAATTAGAAAGCCAAATTTGTCATTTATCTCGTTAACATCTAAACCTATTATTTCAAAAACTTTTCTCTGAATTTCCTGATCGTGTATTCTCACACTTCCACTAGCCATTTCATAACCATTAATAACTAAATCATAAGATTCAGAACATATCTTTAAAGGCTCATTCTCATATTTTTTTAAATCTTCAATAATAGGCATTGTAAAAGGATGATGTTCTGCTTGAATTCTGTTTTCTTCTTCATCAAAAGCAAACATAGGAAAATCAACAACCCATAAAAATTCAAATTCTTTTAAAGGTTTTTCATTTAACTCTCTTATTAAAGATGTTCTCAATTGACCTAAAGTTTTATTTACAGAATTTTTATCTCCTGCAATTATTAACATAACATCTTCATTATCTATTATACCATCTTTTATTAAATTATTTATTTCTTTTTCAGCTAATTTTTTTATAGAAGATTTTACATCATCGTTATTTTTAGAAATCCATATTAAACCATTAGCTCCAAACTCTTTTGCAGTATTTGTTAAATCATCATATTTTTTTCTTGAATATTCAGAAGCTTTATTTTTAATTATAAATCCTTTTAAAACACCGTTGTTATCAATAACCGATTTTAAGAAGTTTGCTTGAGTATCTTTAAAATATTCTGTTATATCTATTAATTCCATTCCGTATCTAGTATCAGGCTTATCAGAACCAAATTTATCCATAACTTCTGCATGTGTATATCTTTTAAAAGATTCATTTATTTCATAATTTAGAACATCTTTAAAAATATGTTTTATCATATTTTCAACAATAATCAAAATATCTTCTTTATCTACAAAAGAAGCTTCTAAATCTATTTGTGTAAATTCAGGCTGTCTGTCCGCTCTAAAATCCTCATCTCTGAAACATCTAGCAAATTGAAAATATCTATCAAATCCAGAAACCATAAGTAGTTGTTTAAATATTTGAGGACTTTGAGGTAAAGCGTAAAAATTTCCTTTTTTAAGTCTTGAAGGAACAATAAAATCACGAGCTCCTTCTGGGGTGGATTTTCCAAGATAAGGAGTTTCAATTTCTAAAAAGCTGAGATTCGATAAAAAGTTTCTCGTTGCTTGAATTACTTTGTGTCTTATTAAAAGGTTTCTTTGCATTTTTTCTTTTCTTAAATCAAGGAATCTATATTTTAATCTTAAATTTTCTGAAATTTCATCTTCTCTATTAACATATATAGGAGGTATTTCAGATTTAGATAATATTTCAAGTTCAGTTGCAAGAATTTCAACTGTACCTGTTTTCATATTTTCGTTTATAGCATCACCAGGTCTTTTATTTACAGTACCTTTAATAGAAACAGTATATTCCAGATTAAGATTTAAAGCTTTTTCATATAAATCTTTATTTTTTTCAGGATCAAAGAAAACTTGAGTTTTTCCATATCTATCTCTTATCAAAATAAATTTAATTCCGCCTAAATCTCTTATTCTGTCAACCCAACCGTTTAAAACAACTTCTTTTCCTATTAACTCTTCCGAAACTTCTCCACATGTATGCGTTCTTTTTAGCAAAATAAAAACACCTCCAAAGTTTTAATTATTTTTCACTACTATTTTACCATCTTTTATGGTAAAATAGTAGTATCTTATTTATAATTTTTATGGAGGTGTGACCGTGAAAAAGATTTTTTTAGTTTTAGTGTTATCTGTATTGCTTATATCAGTTGTTTTATCAAACACATTTAAAGATGTGCCTATAAATCACTGGGCGTATGAAGCAGTTCAAAGAATAGCTTCTATAGGAATAGTAGAAGGATATCCAGATGGAACTTTTAAAGGAATGGATCAGATTAATAGATATCAAATAACTTTGACTATTTCAAGAACTATTGATTATATTGAAACTGCTATGATTTCTCCTTTAACTACGAAACTTTCAGAAGTTGAAAAAAATTTAAATTCAATTTCTACGCAAATTAGTGCAGGGGCTTCTTCCTCACAAATTACAGAATTAAGAAATTCTTTGAATACTTTTTCAAACAAAATGACAACAGTAGAAAATACAATTTATGAACTTAGAAATTCATATGAATTGTTAGGATACGCTACGTCTAAAATTGATGAATTACAAAGAAGACTTGATCAAATGGAAACTCTTGTTATTGATATAGATAATAAAATGAATCAATTGTCAATAACAACACCTGGTGCCGATGCAGTAATATCTTTAAATGAAAAAATTGAAGAACTAAAAACTTCTCTTAATGAAACTGTTAGCTCTTCTGAAAGTTTAAAGAAAAGTATAGAAAATTTATCTTCAAAACAAGATACATTAACAAAAAGATTTGATGAATCAAACTTAAAAATAAATGATTTATCAACAAATTTTAACAACCTTAATGCTACTGTATTAGATTTATCAAGAAGTTATGTAACTCTAAATAATAAAGTTGATTCTTTGATTAGTGAAAATGCCGCAAACGTAACAATCACAAAATTTAACGAATTGAACGAAAAAGTTAATACTTTGAATTCAGCGGTTGAAGAAAATTTGACTAATTTATCTTCTTTAAGAGTTAGAGTCAATAATTTAGAAAGACTTTCAACTAATAATCAATCTGATATTGAAGCAATGGGTATTCTTATAAATCAATTGAATACAAAGATTGATTCAACTATTACAAAAAGTGAATTGAATGAAATAAGAGCGAAGTTAAATGCAGTTGAAGATAATACAAATGATATAATTAACAACAGAAGAGATATATTGAAAATTCAATCTGATTTTGATGTAATTCAAAATTCAGTTAACGCTTTATCTAATAAATTAGAAGAAACAAATACAAAAATAAGTCAAATACCTACTACGGAAGTACAGAAAAAAGGTGGAATAAGCTGGGAAACAGTATTAGTTTCTCTAGTTTTAAACGGAGTTGTTTTCGGAACAGTATATTTTTTCTTACAACAACAATAAATAATAAATAAAATAAACCCCCTCATCTTTTTTAGATATGGGGGTTTATAATTATATATTTCTTTTTAACAAAATTATTTCTACTCTGTCTGAAACATCTTCTGAACGATCAGCGATATCTCCTATTTGAAGAATTAAATCTTTTGCTTGAAGTTTTTCAGCAAGCTGAAGGTCTTTAGAATCAAAAATTTCTTTTAAAAGATTTTTTTCTACAATATCTTCTTCATGTTCGTATTGTTCAACTTCTTTTACATAATTTAAAGCTTTTTCAGTATTTTCAAACAAACTTTCTATAGCAATTCTTAAAGAATAAAAAGCTTTTTCAACAAGTTTTGTTTGAATTAGCATTTTTTCTTTTATTTCGGTATTTAAAAAAGGTTTTTGATAATATATAATTTCAGATACAGTTTGTGTTTTATTCATTATTTTATCTACATTTTCTATTAAACCTAAAAGGTCACCTCTAAAATTTGGTAAAAATGCTTTTGAATACATTTTGTTTTCTATTTGTTTTCTTTTTATATCAGCATTTCTTTCTATATCAGAGATTTCTTTGTCTACTTTTTCAAGTTCTTCCCAGTTTTCTTCTATATAAGCTTTAAAAACATCTTGAAGTTTTTTTATACCAAATTCTACAATATCTAAATGCTCTTTGAATGTTTCTATAATGTTTTCTTCTTTCTTTCCAAAAAAAAGTTTCAAAATATCACCTCCGTAAGAAATACAAATAAAATTGATGTAACTCCTGAAATTAAAGGTGTTCCGATCCAGCCAAAAATAATTCTTTTAATTATTTTAAAATTAAATGTTCTTGTACCTGTTACTATACCAATGCCAATAACAGCCCCAACAATAGCTTGAGAACTACTTACGGGAACACCCACTACTGAGTATATCCAAACGGTTAAAGAAGCAGAAAATATTGTTATCATTGAAGAAAAATGAGATAAATCAATTATTTTACTCCCTACAGTATACATAACTTTTTTTCCATAAGTTAATATTCCAAAAGCTATAGAAAGGCCACCTATTAAAGCTAAAATATTTACATTAAATAATCTTCCAACAAGAGCGCCTGTAACATTAGCAGTATTATTTGCTCCAAGTGCGTAAGAACCATAAATTCCAACAATCCACGTTAACATTTTTATAAAACGATCTTGATTTTGAATAGTTAAAACTTTTCTAAAAAAGAAAGAAATTACTTTATATAAAATTATAGAAAAAATAATGGCACCAATTGGTGTTCCTATCCAAGAAATCCCTATTTTTATCAAACCAGATGAATCTACAACACCTCTAAAAATACCAATCCCAACAATAGCACCAACAACGGCTTGAGTAGCAGAAGACGGAAGCCCCAAAAAAGTCATAGTTGTCATGGTTAGAGCTGCACAAAATAAAGCCATTGAAGAATGTATAAGGGATAAATTTGTTAAATTACCTAAAGTATTAAGACCTCTTGTCCCACCAATTAGAGCTCCCAAAACTACAAATATTGCGGCTATAATTGTTGCGTTTCTATATTTTATTAAACCACTTACAACCGGTGGACCAAAAAGGTTTGCAGCATCATTTGCACCTAAAGACCAACCCAAAAAAATAGCGGGTAAAATGTAAAACATAACTAAAACCTCCGAAATTAATATTTCTTAACATTTCTTAATGTTTTATCATTTTACCACATTCGTTTATATTATACAACTGTTTTTTTAATCAGTTGTAAGAAGTTAAAGCGTAGATTATTAAAACTTTTTTCAGACTCAATTTTTTGTGTGCTTATTACTTTAGAAAGTTGGAAAGGAAAACCATTTTAATAATACCCGTTTTTGATTTTAATGTAGTGTAACAGCCACGCGTTTTCTGCACGGCGTTACAGCACAGGCAAAAACATTCATCTTTTGCGTTAAACAATGGTTCAACGATTGCTCAACTACCGTTCAACTATCGTTTCCAAGGAGGCACGGCGTTACAGCATATATGACAACATAAATATTTTTATAGATAGTTTTAGGAAATACATTAAAACTAAATGCTTATAATAATGAAGTAGTAAATATTGGATAAAATAATTAGTTGGTTATCAGAAAATTGGTTAGTTGTTTAGAAAAAATGTTTTTTGATTTTAATGTAGTGTAACAGCCACGCGTTTTCTGCGAGGCCACTGAAAAAGTCCGATTTTCAAATTTTTATATACAACATATAGATTGCACCAAACAAAAAACACATTATAAAGTATAGCAAAAAATCAAATTTTGACTTTTTCAGTGGTCTCTTTTCTGCACGGCGTTACAGCATATATGACAATGTAGATATTTTATAGTTGATCTGAAATAACGTTAAAACAAGCATTTGTAATTAATTCCCCTCTTGAGGGGTGGCAACCGAAGGTTGACGGGGTGGACAGCTTTTTGTAATTGTTTTATTAGTTGGAATGTTGGAAAGAAAAATCGTTAAAAGCATATAATAATGAAGTGGTAAATATTGGATAAAATAAATCGCTCACAAGATCAAATTTTCTAAAAAACAAATTTCGCTCGGTCAAAAATTGCTAAAAATAGCAAACTCGCTACGCTCAGACATGCTATTTTCTGACGCATTTTTTGATTCGCTCAATTGTTTTTTATACGAAAATTCTCAATTGCTCGCTAAATTATTTCATCCATATTTACCATCAAAGCATTATAATAAAAAAAATTTGTGTCACTTGCTACTTTTCCAATTAACCGTTTTTTGTTTTTCCTGACCAACAGACCAACCTTCTACTTACCACTATTTTACATAGAATCTTTTTTCATTTTGTTTTATATTTATAATAAGGTTTTTCATAATAAACATCTTTGATTTTTATTAAATAATTTAATAAATTTAAAGTTTTATCAGTATTTTCAGAATCATAAATAAAAAGAGAAATTTTATTTAGTAAGTCTTCATGAATTATTTCGTCTTTAAGGATTTTTTTCAAATAAAACATTTCTATTGCTGATCTAAATTCTTCTAAAGGATAAATAAGTTTTACAGGTGTTTTTAAACTCACATAATCACTTCCGTCTTCTCCTAAAAACATACCTGAAAATTTTAAAGCCATTCCAAAAGAGCCCAATACTTTATTAGTTATATTGAGAGAATCTTTTGATTTATGAAGTGCTTCTGAAATTGTATAAACATTATTTTCTTTGAATAAATTATATATTGATTCAACAAATTTATCTCTTATTTCAGGATAAGGAGATGTTTTTTCATATTTAATTTCCCATCTTTTTGGAGCAGGAACATATAGAAAATTTTTTTGATTTTTTAGCAGTTTACCATTTAAAATCATATTTTCAATAAATAATTTTAAAGAATCTTTTGAAGAATTTTTTGCAATCCATTGATGTCTTGATTCAGCAATTTTTTCTAATGTAGAAATATTAAGTTGTAAATGAGTATTTGCAACAATCCTTTCAAGAAAACGCATATAGTTTTCTTCGTATTCACTTAATTCGCTCAAAGATTTTAAAGTTTTTCTTTTTACAGAAGTTTTCACATCTTCAAAAAAATAATTAAATGATTTATATCCAATATTCTGATAATTTGCATTCATACCATTTAAAATTCTTCTTACAACATTATCTTCTGCAATTAAATTTTTATCTTCTATTATTTCAACAACTTCATCTACAATATCTTCAAAGCTATCGTTAGAGTTAATTTTTTCTGATTTAACTATTTCTTCATAAGGAATATATAAATCAGCAGAAAGTTGCATATCAGAAGAAGTATTTTTACTTCTGCCTATTACAAAAACTGTTTTTCCATACATTCTAAGTTTTTTTACTAAAGGAACAAAATCAGCGTCACCAGTAACTAAAACGAAAGATGAAATATGTTGAAGAGAAAACATAGTTTCAATAGCATCTACAGCTAATTTTATGTCATTTCCCTTTTTATTTCCAAGACCATCTTCAGGCATTTCAATTAATTCTATACCATGTCTTGAAAAAGAAAACATTGTTGCAGGATATTTGCTCCAATGTCCGTAAGCTTTTCCGCCAAGAATTTTTCCGGATTCCTCAATTTTTTTAACTATCAAATCAGGATCAACAGGCTGATTTTGATAATCCATAAATATAAAAACATTATTCATTTTTTCCCCCTATGGAAAAAACGCAGCAAGTAGCTGCGTTTTAATTTAGTTTATTTTGTGAAGACAAAACTTTTGCACATCTTGGACAAGTTGTAGGATAATTTTCATCTTTTCCAGTAGCAATATCAATTTTCCAACATCTTTCACATTTTTCGCCTTCAGCTTTTAAAACTTTAATTTTTGAAACGTTTCCCTCAAAACCTTCATCAACATTACCAATTTCAAGTTGAGATACTATAAAAATATCGCACATAAAATAATTATCATAAGATTTTATAAGTTCTGCTAATTCAGGATTTTTTGTTTCTATTATAACTTTTGCTTCAACAGAATTCCCTATAAATTTATCTCTTCTTTTTTCTTCAAGAGCTTTTGTAACGTCTTCTCGCAACTCAAGAATTTTATTCCATTTTTCTTCTAATACTGAATCTAAAAATTTTTCATTAAACTCAGGCCATTTTTCTGCTTGAATAGTTTCAAATTTTACAGCATGTTCTGGTAAAAAATTATATATTTCTTCAGAAGTAAAAGAAATCATAGGAGCTAATAATTTTGTTAAGTTGACCGCTATTTCATACATAACCGTTTGTGCAGATCTTCTCAATATAGATTTTTGTTCTTCTGTATAAATTCTATCTTTTATTATATCTAAATAAACTGAACTCATATCAACAGTACAGAATTTGTTTAACATATGATGAACTCTGTAAAATTCATAATTTTCAAAAAAATGTGTAACTTTTTTGATTAAATCATGTAATTTCATCATACCCCATTTATCTATTTCCGTCATCTCTTCATATTTTACATAATCTTGTACAGGATCGAAATCAGAAATGTTTCCAAGTAAAAATCTTATAGTATTTCTAAATTTTCTATAAACTTCAGCTTGTTGTTTTAAAATATCATAAGATATTTTTATATCTCCTCTATAATCTGCAGAAGCAACCCAAAGTCTTAAAATATCTGCTCCATAAGTATCTATTATTTCATCTGGAACAATAACATTCCCTATAGATTTAGACATTTTTTTGCCTTCTTCATCTTTTATAAAACCGTGAGTTAAAACAGCTTTAAAAGGAGCTATTTCATTTTTTGCTACAGATAAAAGTAATGCGCTTTGGAACCAACCTCTATGTTGATCACTACCTTCAAGATATAAATCTATAGGAAATTGAGCAAGTTCTTCTCTTTGTTTTACAACAGATTCAAAAGACGCACCAGAATCTATCCATACATCAAGAATATCTTCTTCTTTTGTAAAATGAGTTCCTCCACATTTTTGACATTTATAACCTTCTGGAAGAAAATCAGAAACTTCTCTCTTAAACCATGAATTAGAACCTTCTTTTTCAACTATTGAAATAACCTTTTCTACTAAATCAGAAGTGAGATTAACTTCTCCACAATCATTACATTTTACAGCAGGTATAGGAATTCCCCAAGCTCTTTGTCTTGAAATACACCAATCTGGTCTATCTTCAACCATACCTCTTATACGATTTTCACCCCAATCAGGTATCCAATCAACTTTTTCAATTTCTTTTAAAGCTTTTTCTCTTAAATCAGCTTTATCTATACTTATAAACCATTGTTCTGTAGCTCTAAAAATAACAGGACTTTTACATCTCCAACAATGAGGATAAGAATGAGCTATAGTTTGTACACCTACGAGATGACCACTTTCTTTTAAATCACTTATAATAACTTTATTTGCATCCCATATTTTTAAACCTTCATATTTTCCTGCTTCTGAAGTGAAAACGCCACCTTCATTTACAGGAGATAAAATATCCATCTTATATTTTAATCCCGTTTGATAATCTTCTACCCCATGACCTGGAGCAGTGTGTACACAACCTGTACCATCTTCTATTGTTACATAATCAGCTAAAACAAATATAGAATCTCTGTTCATGAAAGGGTGTTTAGCTTTTTTTCCTTCAAAGTCAGAGCCTTTAAGTTTTTCTGTTATTTCATAATTTTCTATATTAGCTGCTTTCATAGTTTTTTCAACAAGAGCTTCAGCCATATACCAATATTCATTTTCTACTTTTACTTTTACATAATCTAAATTTGGACCAAAAGCAACAGCTAAGTTTGCTGGTAAAGTCCAAGGAGTAGTAGTCCATATAACAACATATTCATTTTCAGCTATTTCAAATTTTACATAAATTGAAGGAGATTTATGATCATGATATTCAATTTCAGCTTCAGCAAGTGCTGTACCACACTCTGCGCACCAATGTATAGGTTTTTTATTTCTGTAAACATTTTCATTTTTAACTAAAGCATTGAAAGTTTCAAGAACTTTTGATTCATATTTAGGATCAAGAGTGATATAAGGATGCTCCCAATCGCCTCTTATTCCTAACCTTTTAAAACCTTCTCTTTGAATATCAACATATTTTAAAGCATATTCTTCACATAATTCTCTTATTTTAAGTTTTGTCAACTTTTTAGCTTTTTCACCTAATTCAGTTGTTACTTTGTGTTCTATTGGAAGACCGTGAGTATCCCAACCAGGAACATATGGAGAATAATAACCTCTCATAGTTTTGTATTTTACTACGATATCTTTTAAAACTTTATTTAAAGCATGGCCCATATGAATTTTTCCATTAGCATAAGGAGGTCCATCATGAAGTAAAAAAGTTTCACTATCTTTTCTTTGTTCTCTAACATAATTTTCTAAATTTAACGCTTCCCATTTTTTTAAAGTTTCAGGCTCTTTATTTTTCAAATTAGCTTTCATTTTAAAAGGAGTACCAGGAAGGTTAAGACTATCTTTATATTCCAAAACACACACCTCCGAGTTTATTAATTATAATTTCATTAAATTTTGTATAGTATCTTTTAATTCTGTTAAATCCATAGATTTTACCACATAAGCATCTGCTGCCCATGAAGCCATTTCGCTCTTATAATGCGAATAAGCAGTTAATAAAATAATTTTCTTTTCTGGATATTTTTTTCTAATTTCTCCTGCAAGTTCTAATCCATTCATATCAGGCATTTCAATATCTGTACAAATTAAATCAATTTCATTTTCTTTTTTTAGAAAATCTAAAGCTTTTTGAGCACTTTCAACAGATTCAATTATGTGTCCAGAATCTGTTAATTCTTCTTCAATTAACAATCTAACATTATCTTCATCATCTACAACTAAAATTTTAGCCATATTGATACCTCCTGTATTAATTTTGTTTTTCAAAAGGAATTTCAAATCTAAATATTGTAGAAATATCATCAGATTTTAATAGAAACAAACGACCTTTATGTTCATCTTCAATAATTTTTTTACAAATAGGAAGCCCTAAACCCGTTCCATAAGTTTTAGTAGTAAAAAATGGCATAAATAATTTGTTTTGATACTCTTCTTCTATGACAGGGCCATTATTTTCAATTTCAAAAAAAGCAAACTTTTCATTTTTTCCAATTTTAATATCTATTTTACCACCATTTTCAACAATTTCTATAGAATTTTTAATTAAATTTATTAAAACTTGTTTTATTTTACTTCTATCAATATCAACTGTTATTTCGCCAGAATCAACCCAATCAGTATTCAGAAATATATTTTTTTGAGAAATAAAGTCTTCGTACATTATTATTACATCTCTTACCAATTCTACAAGATTAGATTCTTCTAATTGAGTAATTTTATTTCCTCTTGAATATTCTAAAATTTCCGATACAATAACTTCAAGACGATTTAATTCATCATCAATAATTTTAGAATATTTTTTTATAGAATCTGGTTCATCAAGCTTTTTAGTCATTCTTTTAAGAAAGCCACCTATTACAGTTAAAGGGTTTCTAATTTCATGAGCAATTCTAGCGGTCATTTCACCAATTGCAGCAAGTCTTTCTCTTCTTTCCATTTCTCTTTGAAGACTGTATAACTCTGTTACATCATCAAAAACAATAATTACACCCTCTATTACACCAAGCTCTCTATTCCAAAGTGGAGAAAATTGAATATCAAAAATCTTTTTTTCTCCAGAAATATTAACCTTATAATCTGGATACTTCAAATCTGTTTTAGAAACATAAATTTCTTCAATTGTATTTATTATATCTTCTCCAACTATTTCTGAAAAAAAGTTTATTTTACTCCCCATCATATTTTCACGAGGTCTTGAAAAAAGAACTTCAGCTTTTTGATTCCATTCTATTATTTTACCTTTTCTATCTACTACAATTATAGCTACAGCCAAATTATGAAGAATATTTTCTTTAAATCTTCTATAATAATCCATGAGATTTTTTTGTTCTTCAAGTATTTTAGTTTTTTGACGCAATTCCTCATAATTTTCTATCATTTCAAGTGATAAACCAACACTATCTTGAAACAATCTAATAATTTCTATATCAACGTTAGAAATAGGCGTTTTTGTAATAGAATTATCTACAATTACAATACCTTTAGTTTCAAATTTACCGGTTACAGGGAAAATTAAAAAAGAATCAGTTTTTATTATATCTATAATATCTTCAAATTCTTCTTTTTTAACTTTTAATGTTTGCGGGACAACATTTACAATTTGTTTTTTATTAACTACTCTATCAAGAATAGGATGTCCTTTATAAGCCAAAACTTTATTTCCAATAGATTCTGTTAATTTATTATGATTGGGAATTTGTAAAGCTTCTTCTCTAAGATATTGAACTATATTTCCATATTTTATTGCTCGTCTATTAGCCTCACGCCATGATTCAGTTACATCTTCGCCTTCACTAGGACCTAACCACAAAAAAGGAATTAAAAAACCTCTAACTCTATCCCTTTCAAGATAAAGAGCTCTATTGAACTTTAAACCTCTACCGGCAGTTAAACCCAAAAGCATTATTTTTACAGCATTATTCTTATCATAAGTTGAACGTATAGCCTGTGAAATTTTATGAAGAGCATTCATTTTTTCTAAGTGTTCTTTTTGAAAATTTATCAGTTCTTCATGACTTTCTTTTAAGTTTCTTAATTTAGAAATTTCATTTTTTAATCGAGTATATAAATTAATTCTACTTAAAGCAATTCCAAGTCTTTTAACTGAATCATTAAGAAAATTTAGATCAAATTTATCAAAATGTTTATAAGGTCGATAACCAAATTCTTCTTTTCTATTATAAATAGCAATTACGCCTAACAAAACACCATCTATTTGTAATCTTGAAAACATTGCAGATTTTATTTTAAAATTAAACGCTTTTGCATAATTTTCAAAATTTTTACTGCCTATTTCCAAAATACCATCATCGATAGTTAAAGAATTCCCTTCAATAGAATTATCTAAAGGCAGAAAATGGCATATAATTTCATCTTCATTTATTCCAATACTTTGTGACATAATAAGTTTTTCACTTTGAAGTTTCCAAAAAATAATAGATCTACTATGAAAAGAATTTTTAAAAGTTTCCATAGTTTTGTAAATCAAAGTATCTTCATCAAGCGTACTTTCTATTATCTTTGTGAATTCTTTAATCATATTTATCTTATCTTTTAATTCTTCGATAGAAAGTTTTTCAATAACTAAATTTAATAAAACCGCGAAAGATTTTAATTTTTCATCTAAGTTAATTCTATCAAAATCAATATCACTTAAACCTAAAACACCCAATAAACTTCCTGAATAAAAAATAGGATATAAACATAGCTTTTCAAACTTTTCAAAGCAACCAAATTTTTCTTCTTCAGTAAAATAATATTCGGATATTTTATTTTCATACAATTCATTTTTTAAATTTTCTTTATCTGAAAGATATATTTTAAATCCTTTAATTTTTTTGCAGTTTTCAGAAGAACCCATATGTTTAAAAATATCTCTTGAAGGTTCATAAACAAACAAAAAAACACTCTTATTAATAACACTTTTTAATTGAGAAGAAATTTCATCGCTTATAAGTTCTAAATGTTTTTCAGGGCCTTCATTATCAATAATTTTTAGAATGTTTTCTATAAGTTTTCCTCCCCCTTTCGATATTTTCTAATTATATTATACTATAATTTATTAAAAAATTATAATTTTTGGTTTTATTTGTGAATATTTCTTTATTAACCCCTATATAAAAAAATTCCTGATTAACAGGAATTTTTTAATATTCTAAACCAATATATAAAGATAACGGATTTAAGTAAAGACCAGCTTTTAAATAACCACCCCAAAATCTTTGCATTCCACCAACTTGAAATAAATTTATTGAATCAATACTTGCATAAAGTTTAGTTGCAAAAGTACCTATTTTGAAAGAAAGCTTTGCTCCGCCTTTACCTTCAATAAAAACAATACCAGCAAAAGCATTATAGGTAAAATCATTTAAAGTGCCTTTTAAAAAAGGAACTTCAGCACCTATATTAATTTTAAGGGAATTAAAATTACTTGCTAAACCAACATCCCCCTTAACTCCGCTTAAATCTGAAACAAAAAATTCAAATGAAAAAACTGATAAAGAAAAAATAAAAATAACAGACAATAATAAAACTTTTCTCATTCGAGCACCTCCAAAAAATTAGAATATCTATATTTTATCATAAATAAAAAAAAGTTGAAAGTAAAAACCTTTTAACTTTCTCTTTTTAATATGTTATAATTAATTAAGAATATATAAAAAGTTGGAAAGTTGGTAAGTTGGTAAGGAAAAACCTTTTCGCATTAACCGTTTTTTGCTTTTAATACGGTATTTTTATAGTTAGTTTTAGGAAAAACCTTTTATATTGACTGTTTTTTTGATTTTAATGTAGTGTAACAGCCACGCTGAACTTTGCACGGCGTTACAGCACTTATGATAACGTAGGTATTTTTATAGATATTTTTAGGAAAAACACTAAAACAAGCATTTATAATTAATTCCCCTCTTGAGGGGTGGCAACCGAAGGTTGACGGGGTGGACAGGTTTTTGTAAATGCTTATAATAATTAGTTGGAAAGAAAAAGCTTTAAAAGCAGATGGTTATAATAATGAAAATGAAGTGGTAAACATTGGATAAAATAAATCGCTCACAAGATCAAATTTTCTAAAAAACAAATTTCGCTCGGTCAAAAAATGGCGGAAAATAGCAAACTCGCTACGCTCAGACATGCTATTTTCTTACGCATTTTTTGATTCGCTCAATTGTTTTTTTGACGAAAATTCTCAATTGTTCGCTACTTTATTTCATCCATATTTACCGTAAAAGCATTATAATAAAAAAAATGTGCCATTTTTCACTATTTAAACGTTTAACCAATTAACTGTTTTTTGTTTTTCCTGACCAACCGACCAACTGTCTACTGACCAACTTTAAAATCCTTATTTACCGTCAAAGCATTATAATAAAAAAAATGGTTCTCTGCAAATTTTTGTGGGAAATTATAAAAAGTTGAAACTTATAAATATTAAAAGAAAATTATGTGATTTGTCATTTCGAACGAAAAAGCGTTCTTCTTTTGAGGAGAAATC
>Ga0334886_1000806_pt1 | contig 42972 bp, 43 predicted proteins | sample GraSluR1_MG_9_FD_207232 | JGI IMG/M metagenome (GOLD analysis project Ga0334886, IMG submission 207232) | Sludge microbial communities from methane-producing bioreactor in Wageningen University, Netherlands - Granular Sludge_27_06-R1 | ecosystem: Engineered > Bioreactor > Anaerobic >... | reverse complement strand
TAGGAGAGTCAGATAATTGTAGAGACTGTTATTTCTGTTATAATTGTGAAAACTTAGATAATTGTATGTTTTGTTTTAATGCGACATCTAAACATTACGCAATAGCTAATGTTGAACTAGGAAAAGAAGAATACATGAAAGTTAAAGAAAGAATTATACGTGAGATTTGGTGCAGATTAAACGAAAACAAAAAATTGGAATTTAATCTGTATAATTTGGGTTGTTTATAAAAGTGTGCGGGGGGTGAGATTCGAACTCACGCAGGGCTAACCCACATGGCTTTTGACTTTTGTTCCCAAGTGCCTTAAACACTTAGAAACGGTCCTCAACCATGCGCGTTTGACCAGACTTAGCGCTCCTTACAAAAAACATAAGGGGTTCCGCCACCCCCGCAAAAAAATTATTTGTTTATACAATGATAAACTGTTAGACTGCTAGGATCCAAATCACATTTTCTTCCTATTGGACAATCATGATCAGACCCACACATTCCTTGTTTGGTTAAACATCTATGTGTAGTTGAAACACATTCTTGCCAAGGTCCACAGTCGCCATCATTTTTACAATAACCAGTTTTAGTAATACATACATTTGTTATTGCATTGCACTGCTCAAAATATTGGCAGTCCGTATCTTTATCACATCTTCCTTTATCAGGAACACATGTGTTTGAACGTGTGTTGCAAACCTGCCATGCTCTACAATCAGCATTTACTGCACATCTTCCAACCAAAGGAACACATTTTCTGTTTGGTAAATCACATTCCTGCCACGTACCACAGTCTTGATTTTTATTACAGAAACCTGTTTTTGGCGCACAAGTGTTGGTTTTTGCATTACATTCTTCCCATTGCATACAATCTGCATTGCTGTTACATCTGCCAACTTCAGGTATGCATCTTCCTAAATACTCTCCAGATAAAATCTCACATTTTTCCCAAGGATTGCAGTGATACATTTCAGTACATCTTCCAACTTCAGGAACACAAACATTCTGGTGAGGACTGCATATATAATTTGCCTGACATTCTTCATTTCTCATGCAATATCCTTCAGAAGCGACACAATAATTTGTTGCAGTGTTGCAATTTTGCCAAGTTTGACAATCATCATCTTGAACGCACCTATTCTCTCTGAATACACACAAATGCGTTTTTGTATCACACGTTTTTAATTCGTCTTCGCAATCATCATCAAGATCACAAAAACCATCGGCCAAAACACATTTGTTATCTGTGGTGTTGCAAACCTGCCATTCTTTACAATCAGTGTTTTTTTCACATGTAGTTGTTCTTGATGTGGTAGTACAGCCCATAAAAAAAACTACTCCCATCATCAATACAAAAAGAAAAAATAAATTGAGTTTCATTAACCCACCTTTAAATTAATTTGGCGTTTATTACTCCATCTTGGCCAACACGATTGGTTACTTTGGCTTTTCCAAGTTCTGTTTCCAATACTGTGCCTTTTGTAATGATATTTTGTCTTGCGTGATGCCTATTGTCAGGAGTCTCCAAAACAGTGATAACTTTAGATTTTTTGATACCTTCAGATGTTGCAATATTTGCATACTGGGCATACCTAATTCTTATTTTTTCTTGTCCTCCTTTTGTTCGCACTTTTATTCTTGTTTCTTTATCAGAAACTTTAGTGTTTGTTGAAGGTCTTCCAATAAAGCGTTTTCTTTTATCGTGAAGCTTCTTTCTTTTTTTTCCAGTGCCCCTACTTACTGTTTTTGAAGAACCATGATATTTTTCCATTTAATACACCTCAAAATAAATTTGTCTCGTAGATTACTTTTTTAGGATAGGTTTTAAAAACGTTCCGCCCATTAACCAAATCTATTGGACCCGTAGTCTAGCGGTTAGGACGTCTGCTTGACGTGCAGAAGATCCCCGGTCCGAATCCGGGCGGGTCCACTTTTGTTTTCTTTTTTGGTTTGGAAAAAAATTTTAGAGGTGGAAGTGGTGGATTATATTGACATAATAAAAAATTCAATTCTTCTTTATAATCATAAGTGGAGAAGTATAGCCATACCTGTATATTTAACAGCATTCATATCCCTTTTATCAGTTGGAATAAGCATGTTTAAAATTGTTGAAATTCAAATAATTTCATATTTTGTTTTTTCATTATTTTCATTAACATTGATATTTGTGGCATTTACACTTATTATGCCTGCGTTAGAAAAAAGAAAACTACCTCAAAAAATAACTGATAAGGGAGTTTTAAAAACAAGTTTTTTTAAAGCATTCAAATTTTATTTTATTGAACTGACATCAATAATTATTTTAATGTTATTTACTATAGGACCTTTTGTTTTGATAGGATATTTAATTTTTAATTTTTGGAATGCTGGAAATGAATTGATATTTTTAGTTTTGCTTTTTATAACAGTAATCGCATTAATTTTATTGTTGATTCTGATGATTTTACTAGGATTTGTATTTGGGTTTGCACAACTAGAATATGTGCTTAATAAAAAATCATTATTTGATTCGATAAAAGAGGGTTTAAACCTATTAAAAAGTAAATTTATTGATGTGATCTTGTTTAATCTTTTGCTCTGGTTTGTTATATTTATACTATTTATCCCTATGTATATATTTCAAATAATTTTGGTTGGTGCTCTTATATTTGCAATGTATTCTCTTCCCACAGAACTTTTGATTGCAATCAACTTTATTTCTATGATAGTTTCAAGTGTATATAATGTTGTTTTGATAATGCCTTGGTATTATATTGCAAAAGTGGATTTTTGGAGAAGACTAACCGATGAAAAAAATAACAATGTTTAAATCCTTTTCGTACTTCAAACATTTATAAATATGTCAGCCCTGTAGTCTAGCGGTCAAGGATGTCAGGCTCTGGATACATCTCATTTGAAAAACGTTTAAATGAAGATAGTAAGAGTTACCTGAAGACCCTGGTTCGAATCCGGGCAGGGCTATGAATGAGGTGAAATATATGAAAGGTAAAATAATCAATTACAGAGGAGGAACAGCAACACAAAATAACAATCAAATGGTAGTACAACCAGAAAACGCAAACTCTAGAGAGAGTGCTTCGAAATTACTGGGAAAAAGAGTTGAATGGGTCACTCCTGCGAACAAAAAAATGGTTGGAACAATATCCAAAGTTCATGGTAAAAAAGGATGTGTATTAGTTGGTTTCAATACCCCTCTTCCGGGCCAAAGTATTGGTTCTGAGGTGACTATTTTTGTATAGGTATTTGGAACACACGGCAGACATATTAATAGAAGCAACAGGCAATAATTTCAAAGAAGCGTTAGAGGAATCTGCACACGCAATGTTTAATGTGATTGGAAGTGCAGAACCTAAAATAAAAATAAATATTGCTTGCTCTGCCCCATCAAAAGAACAGTTGGTTGTTTATTTTTTAGGAGATTTATTATCTGAAATGGAAATAAATCAAATTGTTTTTTCTAAAGTTGAAATTATAGAATTGGTAAATTTCGATTTAAAGGCAATAGCGTACGGTGATAAAATTCTACCAAAAGACCAGGTTAAAGCTGTTACTCACCATATGTTGAAAGTTGAAGAATCAAAAAATATGTGTAAAATTCAAGTTTTATTGGATGTTTAAACTAAATTAACGCTTTGCATTATTTCCCCAACTTTTTCAACTTTTTTAATAAAATCGTTTACGTTTGAAACTAAGCCATTGTTGAAGTATTGTGTTGCAAGAAAAGATATGTCCTCGTTTGAAAGTAAACCCTGTCTTTTTAAAATAAAGGCCTCGTAAGCAAGCTCAGTCATTAAATCCTGTTTTTCGCACGTGATATTGAGAGGGTTGTTTCTGACAATCTCTTTCCCGTTATACCATAAATCACCTGCTTCAAATTTTCCAATATATAAACCTCTACTATTGAGGGCTTTGTGATTTTCAGCCAACCAAACTGTAAAACCTTCTGGCTTTGTTGTTAGGGGATAATAAGTTCCTTGTAATTTTGAAACTGCATATAATTTACCAGATATTGTTGTTGTTTCAACAGGTAGATGCGTAAAGGACCTATCTGAATCTATCCTTCTTAAAACAAATGTCGTATCTGTTTCATGATTAACAATAATCTTTTTTGTAGGAATAGATCGGGTGGGTGTTGCATAAGCGTGTGTCATATGTACTAATTGTATGTTTTTATTTAATTTAAAAATTGAGTATTTGAAATTTTAATAATATACACAATATAATAAAAAAAGTGGTGATTGTTAAAATTTTTATATTTTGATTACAATATAACCCCGAAATTGTATTCTGATGTGAGTGGAGAAGTATTTAAATAATATGTTGGACTAATAATTTTATGGAAGAAGTAGATTTGCTCAAGAAACTGATTTCTATTAATACAATTAATTCTGATAATGGAGAGAAAATCAAGGAAATTATAAAAGACTATTTTGGATTGAAATTGGCCAAGGTGGATTTTGAGGAGTTTGAGTTTGAAGGGATTAAGAATTTTGTATTCAGTTTTGGCAAAGGAGAAAAATGCTTTGCTTTTCATGGACATTATGATGTAGTTCCTGTTGAACGTGAGAAATGGGATACAGATCCCTTTGAACCTGTTGAAAAAGATGGATATATATACGGAAGAGGTGCGGCTGATATGAAAGGAGGAGTTGCTTCTTTAATAGTTGCTTTTGCAAATCTTTCAAAAAACAAAGAAGTAGTGGATAAATGCAAGGTTATTTTGATGGTAACGGGCGATGAAGAACAAACTGGTCTTAAAGGTATGAAACCCACACTTGACAAGATTGTTAAAAAATTCAATATAATTAGATCGCTTGATACTGAACCCACATCAACAAATAAGGGGTGTGACACTATAAAAAATGGTAGAAGAGGTGTTTTTTGGTTAGAAACAATTATAACTGGCGTTCCGGGACATGCTTCCAGCCCTAGTAAATTCAAAAATCCAATTGATGGGGCATATTTAGTTATTGAAAATCTGAGAAATTACAAACTAACTGATAAACCAGATATGGATAAAACAACTATCGTACCAACAATGGTGCACTCGGATGGCGGAGCATATAATGTTGTACCAACCACTGCAAAAATAAAAATAGACATGCGTTATAACTATGGTACGGATCCTGTGTTATTTATGAAAAATATAGAAACCTTGCTTATGAAAAATGGATTTGGTGTTGAGTTCAAACATGCCCCAATTGATGCAGCTTTCAAAAACACAGATCCTAAATATGAAAAACAACTTGTAGAAATTGTTAAAGATGTTATCGGATTTATACCTTCACTTGAAACAACAGGCGGAACAAGCGATGCTCGTTTTTTCACATCATTAGGCATACCCTCATTAGAGATTGGACCTAGGGGTTATAGCAACAATATACATGGAAATAATGAAAGAGTTGCAATTGAAGACATTGTTAATACTAGAAAAATAGCAGAGCTGGCTGTTATTAAATGGGTTGAAGAACTTTAACCTCAGCTAAAAACCGGCCTCTTTGAAAGTTCCATTGGTACATACATAGATTTGAAGGGTTTGCCTTTGGTTTTCTCTTTAATTTGTTTTATTAAATCAGATATTGGCATTTTAATATTTTTGTTAGTTTCTCTATCATAAACATCAAGCTGTCCACTTTCTAGTTCTTTGTCACCAACAACAAGTACATAACTCACCCAATCTTTTTTTGCACTCATTACTTTTTTTCCAAGTGTTTCATTTGTATCATCAAAACCAACTCTAATGTTTTCATTTTCGATTTGTTTTGCAATTTTCATTGCATCTTCGATATGACTCTCGCGAATTGGTACAACTCTTACCTGTTCTGGATTAAGCCATAGGGGTATAATTACCCTCCCGCATTCCTTTTCTTTTTTTATTGCAGTGTCAAATACTGTATACAAGAATCTTTCGATCCCGCCAATCATAGCAGTATGAAGTATCACCATATCTTGTTTTTGACCTTTTTCATCAGTATAATTCATTCCGAACCTTTCTGAATTTCCAATATCAATTTGAACTGTCCCTATTTCTCGTGGCCTGTTCATATCATCAAGTATATGGTGTTCAATGTTAACAGTCCAATAATAGTTTATTCCTTCAGGATAAAAATGAAGAAGTGCATCTTTATCAACTGATTTCAAAAGTTTAACAACCCAGTCTTTGTCTTTTCTATAGTGCTCTTCTGCAGAAAAGTTGAAAAGCATTTCATAGTCTCTCCCAAGATCGCGAATTTTTTCATATATTTTATCGTTAACATTCTTGAACCATTCTTTTCCTTCATCATAAGTTCTGCAAAATACGTGCATATCGGGCATATAAAATCTTCTCATTCTGAAACACAAAAGCATTTCTCCAGATTGTTCGTATCTGTAGGAATCAGCAACTTCAAACGCAGCAAATGGCAGATGTTTGTAGCTTATAACCCAATCTTTGATCATTGCAAACTGTTGATGGCATGCAGCATATCTCAAAACAAATTTTCGATTGCCACTTTTAACAGTATAAAGTCGGTCCCCAAATAATTTTGCGTGTTCGGCCACAGCCCCTTCTTCAAGGTTAAAAAAGCTTGTTCCTCTAACATTGTAAACAGGTATTCCTACTTCTTGAGTTACCTGTGTTGCGTAATCTGCAACTATATCAAATAGAAAATTTCCAAGGGGCCCATATCTTAAATGGCCATTATCTGACATTGGCTCCCAGGCAATTCCATATTTTCGACATACCTTATGATATTCAGGTTCTCCTGCTTTTGTTCTATCAATTTTAAGAGCTTCTTTTTCAATCATAACACCTAATTCACTTTCATTTCCAAATTTTTCAATATATTCTTCAGGAGTGTATTCTTCACCTTCTTTAGTTAATACAATAAACTTTTCTTCACCTTTTTTTATTTTATCATCATATTTTTCTCCAAAACCTTGGTCATCTTTTTCACCATCATCTGCATAAATCTCTCTGCTCAATTCGCTTAAAGGATGACCTTTACAAGATACGTTTAAAGATTTATACCACCCGAACGGTGCGTTTGCAACCATATATCCTGCTTTTTTTACTGCTTCAGTTGTTTCTTTAAGAACACGTTGTGCTTCTTTTGGAGAGGAGGGCTCTGAACTTAAATGAACCCAAGGATAAATAACAACATTTTTGGTTTTGACTTGGTCTGCAACATTTTGGATTTCTTCAGCAACTTTTAAAGCGACATCTGTACCCTCATCTCTTTTTTCCACCGCAGTAAGAACCACTAAACACTCTTCAAACCTTTCTTTTTCAGTATTTGTTTCCTCAGCTGTTTTTAATGCTTTTGAAACTGCTTTAAATTCTATAAAATCACTATGCAATAAAATAATTCTCATATATTCTCACCCTCTTTTCTTTTATTTCAGGCAATATATTTATATACTTTAACATACATAAATAAATCTAAAGAGGTGTAATTTATGAAACTTCGTGAAACACAGATGACTCCTACTATAATACTCGATAGATCTAGATATATCACTAAACTTTATGATGAACATGCTAGAATTGGAAAAATGCGTCCGCACACTGTTTTACATTCTAAAAAAGTTTCCGATATGGCTTTTACATTAATGACGCAATTAACTTCGCAAACAAATTTGTCCGACACTTCAAAATTATTTTGGACAGAAGCAGCAAAATCTACTGGATTAGTTCATGATATTGGAAAAATTTGTTTTTCGAAAAGTCATGAGGAAAAAGGTTTACCAGATAAAAAATTTATACAAGACATACTTCACCATCCAGTCGCAGGTTTCCATATTCTCGGTACTTCTTTTTCGATTGCTGATTTGGAAATCGATGATTTTTTAGGCCGTGTACAATTTGGAGTTTTACATCATCACGAACGTTGGGATGGAGAAAGATTTGAATTCAGTTTTGATACGTTTGACAGACCTGGATATCCTCACGGGTTTAAAGAAGATAAAATCGAAGAAGTTGCACGAGTTATTCATGTGGTTGATGTGTATGATGCGGGCAGATCCAGATACGAATGTAATCATAGGGTTCGCCGCGATATGTTAATTGATTTTATCGCATTTAATAAAGGAATGGCCTTTGATCCTAATGTTGTTGATGCTTTCTTAGAAATTGAACCTTCACTGAACATTATTTTGGAGCATTATGAAGATAGAGGGGAGAAAATAGAACGAGAACTAAGTCCAGAAGAAGATACAAGGGTTATTTGTAAATTGAATAATCTTTTGGATATTATTCCAAAGGATTTGAGCAATATAGAGAAAAAACCAGAACCTAATCTAGAATAAAAGTATACTAAAGAATGCTAACAACTTATAAAAAACGCTTTTTATAAATGTGCAGGAGGAGCAATATTTATTGCCAAAATCCTCACCTGTTGGTTGTCCTAATCTTTGACTCAAGCCTGGGGCTTGATGACACACCAATGAACAGTTTAGGGCTGCTCCTTCCGGTCTGACCCGATTCACTGGGCATGATGTCCACCAAGGCAGACTGTCAACGCCTCGGAAAAGGGCCAAGCAGACAAGGCATGACGCAAAATACCTTCGGCCCCACCTAAAGGGGATTTGTGGGAATAGGGACCCCTAGCCCCCGACCTATCCTCCTGCAATAGTTTTATGCATAAGGCCTTTTTTAAATGTTTTGTGTTTAGAAATATTATGTACCATGGCATTTTAGTTGATCATGCATTGGATGATCCGACAATAATAAAAAAATTCAAAATACTTGGGACTAGAAAAAAATATGCCTGGACATTGTATCTTATTGAAATTTCAGATTTGAGTGTTGAAGATACACTTCAAGAAATTCAAAAAAATCTCAAATCACAATTTTACATTCATTTTTACAAAGGCCATAAAATGTATGTGATTTACAAAAATAAAATCTTCATTATGGATCCCTATGATAAGTTAACGTGGAGAGAATGTATACAGCATGGTTTGTTGGAACGCATTCCTTTAGATGATTTAAAATTTGCACCTTGTACTCCCGAAGACGAAAAGAAATATTTTAAGGGATGACAATGATAGTAAAATCCAACAAACCCAAAATAAAAGTTCCTGATATTCTTGTCCCATATATTGAAATAAACAATTTGAAAAACCTTTACAGACAAGGTTGGTTATTGAGGGGGATTCCAGAAGAAAAATGTGAATCTGTTGCAGAGCATACCTTTGGAGTGTTGTCTTTGGCGTGGATATTAATCAAACACTTTCCTGAATTAAATAAAGATAAAGTGTTTAAACTCGCTTTTTCACATGACCTGGGCGAACATCATATAGGTGATCTGACTCCTAGAGATGACAATACTGATAAAGAAAAAAAAGAAAGGGAAGGAATTAGAAAATTAAAAGATGCTGAATTGTTAGAATTGTTCGATGAATATGTTGAACAGAAAACACCTGAAGCAATTTTTGTAAAGGATGTTGATTTATTGGAGATGGCAATACAAGCCAAGATATATCATGAAAAATACAATATGAATCCTTCCGAATTTTATGAAACTGTTGCAAATGAAATTAAAAATCCAAAACTTAAAAAAATTCTCAGTGAGATGACTGAACGATGAATTTACTAATCAAGTATTTTGATACTAAATCTGAATTTTACTCCATTCTTTTGATACACTCAAAAAAAGTTATGGAAAAATCCCTAGATGTTGCAGAGAGAATGATAAATAAAGGTTATGAAATAGATTTAAAACTTATAGAAGAATCTGCATTTCATCATGATATCGGATTATGTGAAATAAATGAACCGAAATTTGATCTTCATGGCAAACACCCCTATATTGCCCATGGCTATCAGGGAAAACTTATTCTTAACAAAGAAGGTTTTCCGAAACATGGCTTAGTTGTAGAAAGACATGTTGGGATGGGCATAACTAAACAAGAAATAGTAGAAGAAAACCTCCCCTTGCCAAAAAGAGATATGGTGCCAATCACATGGGAAGACAAAATTGTCTGTTATTCAGATAAATTTTACAGCAAGAACCCAAAATACGGTATTGATGATGAACTTTCATTAAATGTAATTAGAGAAAGAATGTTGGATTTTAAATACGGAAAAGCTAATTTTCACAAATTTTTAGAATGGCATAAACTGATTACGTAATCTTTTTTAACTTAACCTTTGTTATACACCTAGGTGATCTTATGGCATATGGCGGTTATACATATTTAGAATTCAAATATAAACCTTCTAAAAATGATTTTGTTGTTTTATTCTGGGTTAATGGGAAATATAATTTAGAAAAATTAGCAGAGGGAATAGCAGCAGAGAGTTCTGTAGGAACATGGCTCAAAATAAACACTATGAATGATAAAGTTTTCAAATATTATAGAGCGAGAGTTTTCAAGATTATTAAAACAACACAAAAATCTGGATTTGTATATGTTGCATATCCAATTGAACATTTTGATGCTAAAAATGTTCTGCAATTTCAAGCAAGTGTTCTGGGAAACATATTTGGAATGAAAGAGTTAACAGAATTAGTTGTCTTGGATATTTCATTCCCTGAAAAATATCAAAAATTATTTAAAGGACCTAAGTTTGGTATTGAGGGAATAAGAAAATACGTCGGTACATCCAAAACAAGAAGGCCTCATGTCGGCTCAATTGTCAAGCCAAAAGTTGGTTTAACTGCAAAGGAATTTGGTAATGTTGCATATGATTGTTGGAAAAACGGCCTTGACCTTGTAAAAGATGATGAAAATCTTGTGGATCAGCCATTTTGCCCGTGGAAAAAAAGATTTGATTACACTATAAAAATGATGGAAAAAGCAGAAAAAGAAACTGGTGAAAAAAAAGTTTTTGCATCCAACATAACTGATTCTTCCATTGAAAGAATGGAAAAAAGATTGGATCATATAAAAGAATCTGGCAATAGAATGGTTATGCTTGACGTGTATATTATGGGTGCCCCAGCATTGATGCATATGATAAAACTAGCACAAAAGGCAAACTTGTTTGTTCATGCTCACAGGGCAGGATATGCTGCGGCACATGGGGGAAATTTTGGAGTGAATTTCCAGATATATGAAAAGTACTACAGAATTATGGGTGTTGACCAACTCCACGTTGGAACAGGTGTTGGAAAAATGGAGGGTGCTCCTATATTGATCAAACATTTGAATGAATTATCAAGGTGTTACAAAGGAGAAGAAAAACTTTATTTAGGATCACTAGAGTATACCTATTCCAAACATATAAAACCAATGTTCCCTGTTGCAAGCGGAGGTGTGGACCCTGCAAAGGTAGAAGGAATCGTTGCAATCCATACAAAGGATGTTATAATCCAAGCAGGAGGGGGGGTGCATGGACATCCCAAAGGTACAGGGGCAGGCGCAAGGGCCTTGCGTACTGCTGTAGAGTGTATTGTATCAGGAATTTCATTGAAAGAAGCAGCAAAGAAAAATAAAGATCTTGAACTCGCACTTAAAACGTTTAGCTACAGCAACCCAGATAATGTCAGAAAAGTTCTTGCTCACGAAACTAAAAATGCCCAAAATTTGATTAACAGAATCAAAAAAGGGGGTATCAAAGAATATAGAAAAATATCAGAACTTGAAAAAATATAAACGGGTGAAAATATGATTATATCTATGGAAACTATTGGAATTTTAATTTCACAGTATACTTCAAGTTTTTCTTTTTTTAATGCATTGTTAGTAGCCATCGGTGTCCTGGGCGTTATGTATATCTTCCGATTTTTTGTATTGGTAAAATTAAGATATTTGGCCAAACGAACTTCATCAGAAATTGATGACCATCTAATAGAAATGTTTGAAGCGATAGGATGGCCGTTTTACATAATATTCTCAATTTTCATCGCAAGTAAAATGACAGCTTTACCTTCAGTGTTAAATGACATTATTTATTATTCTTTTTTAATAATTTCAGTTTTTTACATAATTAAAACAATAAATAAAGTTGTGAATTATGTCGTATGGAATATCGCAAAAAAAAGCAGAAAAAATGCCGATCCAAATAAACAAATAGATGACACGATGGTTTTTGCAATAAGAAAAATTATTAAAATGGTATTTGCTTTGATAATATTTGTATTTCTTTTATCCAATTCGGGTTATGATGTTTCAGCATTGATAACAGGTTTGGGAGTTGCGGGTATAGCACTTGCCTTCGCAATGCAGAATATACTTGAAGATATTTTTGCGTATTTCACAATCCACTTGGACAACATGTTTAAAATAGGAGATTATATTGTTATTGGTGCAGACATGGGAACAGTAAAAAAAATAGGTCTGCGTTCCACCAGAATTGAAACTTTGAATGGTGATGAACTTATAATCCCTAATAGGGATTTGACATCAACACGAGTTAGAAACTTCAAAAAAATACAAAGAAGAAGAATGGAATTTAATCTTTCTGTTACATACGATACACCAACAAAAAAAGTAGAACAAATACCTTCTATAATAGAAAACTGTATCAGATCCATACCAAAAACAGAATTTTCCAGAACAGTTTTCAAAGATTTTGGAAATTCTGCATTAATATATAACATTGTTTACTATATTCCTTCAAATGATTACACTGAATGTTTGAATATAAATCAGCAAGTAAATTTTAATATTAAAAGGGCTTTTGAAAAAAATAAAATTGAATTCGCCTTTCCAACACAAACAATATTTATCAATAAATAATTTAATTGTGGGGTGCAGGAGCAAAATTTCCCCTAACTGGAAATTCTGCCTCTTTTAGTAAAACCCAATTTATTGGATTGATGATAGTGTGCCCTAAAGGATGTTTGCACTCATCTTGGTTTGCCCATTTATCAAAACCTTGTTCTTGGAATATTTTTTCAGATATGTAATATCCTGTCGTTTTAAAATCCTTATCAGGAGGTTTTGGTTTGTTCTTGTCCCATTTTCGTATTGAAGTTTCAGTGACTTCGATATTGGCGTTCTTGATTATTTCAAAATGTAAGTGAGGTCCTGTAATCGTTTTACCAGTATATTCAGTAACTGGAATTTTATTATGAGATCTCAAAGCTATCCCTGTCTCGCCAACTTTTCCTATATTTTGTCCTTGCGAAACCTGCTGACCAGTTTTAACTAAAATGTCATTTAAGTGGGCGTATATTATAGTATAATCATTTCCTCCAATATCCGTGTTGATTATGATAGTTTTGCCATAATTTCGTATATTTCCTGCAAATAAAACTTGGCCCCCAAACATTGAAACAACAGGAGTATTTAGAGCTGCATAAATATCAATACCTTCGTGAACTCTTACTACACCACTGCTTCGTTTCCTTATTGCCCCCACACTATAAACTGGATGAAGACCTTGTCTAAAAAATTCTTCCCACTTTTGTGTGTTCTTATGTTCCCGCATTTCATCAGGATAAAATAGGATATTCTCTTTGGGTTTATGAGCCATAAATAATAATTGGATAGGAATAGGTTTTAAATTTTGCTGTTTATAATATAACTATGGCAATGGATACCCTATATGCACAAGAAAATAAATTTGACCCATATTCACTATTCGCAAATCAGTTTTACTCGGGACAATTAATATTTGGTCCCCCCTCTTTTCTTGAAACAGGAAAAGACTGTAGAATGATTATAAGAGAAGTGGATAAAAATAAAGCTGGAGAAATACAAAATAATGTATTGAACATAATTAATGAGTTTTGGAGAAATAATCCAAAAAACAGTGGTGAATTCTTTAAAGCAGAAATTGAAAAATCCTCATTATACGGCACAACATTGGAATTGTCTTTAAAAATCACACTTGTTTCACAACCTACACCCTCAGATACCTTAGGATACGTGCCCAAAAAAACTGATATTTAATTAAAAGTATTATAAAGTTTTAGTTTGTGATGAATATTATGAAAAAATTTCATGTAAAAAAGAAATCTGGAGAGATTGAAGAATTTAATCCTAAAAAAATGTTTAGATCTTTAATACATGCAGGTGCTTCATCAGAATATGCAAATGAAATTATATCTAAAGTTTCATCTGATGCATATGATGGAATTCCAACTTCAATAATATTTAAAAACGCTTTCAAGCTTTTACAGAAAAAAGACAAAGCCACTGCCATGAAATTTACACTGAAAGATGCAGTTTACCGGCTCGGCCCAACAGGTTATCCTTTTGAGAATTTTATAGCAGAATTATTTAAGTATAAAGGTTATAGTGTGAAAAAAGGGTATGTTCTCAAAGGAAAGTGTGTTATGCATGAAGTTGATGTTGTTGCTGAAAAAGAAAATGAAAAAATAATGATTGAATGCAAATTTCATTCAAAACCTTGGATGACATCAGGAATTCAAACAGCACTCTACTGTTATGCAAGATTTTTAGATTTGAATGATGGTTTAAAAAGCAACAAATTTACTGAATTAACTCTCGTAAGCAGTACTAAATTTAGCAGAGACGTTAGAAAATATTCAAAATGTAAAGGAATAAATGTTTTGGGTTGGGGCTATCCTCGAAAATCAGGTTTGAGCGATATGATTGAAAGAAAAAAATTATATCCTGTAACAATCATTGAATCTATGGACAATCATACTATTTCAAAATTATTAAACAACGATTATGTACTTTTAAAGGATTTTGTAAATGCAGATTTGAAACAGATGCACAGGTTGACAGGCATCTCTGAAACCAAACTAAAAAAATATCAAGATGAAGGGCATTTGATTGTGTGATAATATGAACAGGGCAATTGTGTATGATAATTTAACTCTTCTTTTTGGAGGCCACCCTATACAATTCAAAATAGGTTTGGGATTTGAAGGAAATCTGAAAAATTGCAGAGTTAAAGGATTGGACTTGAACGAAGTTAGAAAAAAACTTGAAACCTGCAATCTGAGAATTAGATCAAAAAGAGTCAAAGATATTTTTGAAAATTATACAGGTATGGAGTCTCTGGCAGAATATTATTTGTCTGAATTTCCCGAATCAGATTTCGTTAGAGTTATTGAACATGATACAGAAGAAGTTTGGATTTACCGAAATTAAATGATTTCTCTTGCCCAATCGTATTTATAAAAAACGATTAAAGCAATTATTAATGAAAAAAATGAGGATAATGGAAAAGAAATCCATATGCCTAAAGCTTGTTGATTTAAAATTACAGCCAGCAAATATGCCAAGGGTATTCTAAAAACCCAAACCACCACCATTGATATAATCATTGAAAGTTTTGTTCTGCCTGCACCGGTGAAAGCAGACATTATTATGTGAATAGGTCCAAACAAACAGAAAGTTACAGCCAAATAACCTATAAATTCTATACCTAACTTCAATGTTTCAATATCATCTAAATTTGTTGATTTGATAAAAAGTCCTACAACAAAATCTGAAAATATTACTAAAATTATCGCAATTAATATGAGCGCCATGAATGTTGCTAAGATACTCATTTTTGCAACTTTTAAGGCTCTGTTTTTCTTTAAGGCCCCTATATTTTGCCCAACCAATACAGATGTTGCAAAACCAATCCCCATAGTCGGCATCATTATAAAATTTAAGATATTGGTGCCAATTCCATACGCTGAAATTGTTGAAGTTGAAAACATAGAAACAATGAAAATCAAAACGACCATACTTAGAGAATTGGTTGTAAATTGGATTGAAGAAGGAATAGCAATTTTGAATATTTTTTTTAGTAGTGTTGTATCCATTACTTTTAATTCTTTTATATCAAGTTTTATCCCAAACATTCCTTTCAACATAATAATAGTTGCTATCACAGCAGCAATACCCTGCGCCAGAATTGTGACGATTGCTGAACCAACAACTCCAAAAGCAGGAATTGGGCCATAACCATTTATGAAAATTGGATCGAGAAAAAAATTCAATAAAACTGCAAAAAGAATGATGTACATAGGAATTTTTACTTCACCTATTCCCCTATGTAAAGCTTGGAATATATGATAGGGAAACATAAAAACTAAACCTAAAAATGCAACCTGAAGATATGCTGTTGCGTTTTCTTGTATATACGTTTCGGTATCAATAAAACCAACAATATAAGGAGTAATAAAAAATCCGATAATTGATAAGATAAATGAAGAAAATAGTATTAAAAAAAATATTTGTGTGGAAACATGATTTATTTTTTGAGGGTTTTTTTGTCCTTTGTATTGTGATATTAACACGGTTCCTGCAACTGTGAAACCCATTAAAGCAGATATGACAAAAAACAAAATTGGAAATGTCAGTGAAACAGCTGCAACGGCATCAGTGCCTAGCTGTCCAACCCAAAACGCATCTGTTATTTGATATAATGTTTGGAGGATATTCATTAAAATTAGGGGTATTGAAAGTGAAATTAAACTTTTTATAATTGAACCTTCAGTTAAATCTTTTGGCATAAAAAAATTAAGTCCTAAGCATTTATAAATATTAATTTTGATAAAAAATTATGGACTATACTATTGCTAAAATTATATTAAATATTGAAAAGTTTGTGGAAGAAACTGACAGAACAAAAAAACAAGAATATGCTATTGAAATAGCCAATTTTGCAACAACAAGATTCAAAACTCTTGCACAAAAAAAACCAGAAGTTGCGAATTTGATTCTGCCATTAGTTGTATTAGGAAAATACCAAGTAAACAATACTATTTTTGACCCTGATCCTGCCCAACTTTTAAAAATAGCCGAAGCCCTAAAAAACTTTTTATCTGATTAATTAGTTTGATTTATATAGTTTTAGTATTTATATTTAAAGTATGGGATTAAAAGCTAAAAATTTTATCTTTTCAATCGGTATCGCAATATGTTTATATTCAGTCGTAGGATTGTTTTTGGCATATAATTTTAGGGTGTTGGCGCAGGGCATACTGAATTCTGTAACATTGATATTTTCATTTTATTTAATGTACATGGGTGAAAAGAATAAAGAATATAGGATCACATCAAAACCTCCAATCATAAATTTTCTTTTTTGTGTTGACGGACTTGTGGGAGTTGTGTTGTTTTTCATTTATTTGTATGTCGGCTACGTTTTAACCCCCTCATTAATGTTTTAATTTTTTAAAGTCTTATAAATAAATTGAGTTGGGTGAAAGCCCAACAATATGCTTAACCTTTTTAAAGTTCGCTTTTTTTATTTACATGTGGTGATTAATATGAAAATTTATGGATTTTTGCTGTGTATGACAGTACTATTATTATTTATGGGCTGTACTGAAGAAGTTAATGATGTCGGACTTGATGATCCTGCTCTTGCATTTTGTCAAGACGCTGGTGGAACCCATGAATTGAGAATTACAGATGATGGATCACAAGTAGGATATTGTATTTTTAGAGGAAAAGAATGTGAAGAATGGTCTTTTTATGATGGAACGTGTGATCAAGCACATATATGTACAGATCAAGAAAAACAAAATGAAATATGTACGATGGAATACATGCCAGTTTGTGGTGATGATGGCAATACATACGGAAATGGATGTGGTGCGTGTGCAGCAGGTATGGTTTCCTGGATTATTGGTGAATGCGAAAGCAATCCTGCTCAAATTGCAAATCCTGCATCAGTTTATTGCGAACAAAATGGTGGCACAGTTGAGTTGAGAGATTTTATATCTGGGACAAAAGGATTTTGTGTATTTGTTGATGGTTCAGAATGTGAAGAATGGGCATATTATAACGGGGCGTGTGACAAAGGAGAAAGCTTCTGCAAAGATTTTTGTGGAGATGGAATTTGCCAAGAAATAGTTTGCGAAGCAGTTGGATGTCCTTGTGCTGAAACATGGGAAACATGTTCTGAAGATTGTGATTCTGGTGAATTTGATTTTGCCAATTCAAACAATAAGTTTGCTTTTGACTATTATGGAATTCATTCCTCCAAGCCAAACAATTTGTTTTTTTCACCTTATAGTATAACAACTGCTTTAACCATGACATATGAAGGTGCTAGAGGAAAAACAGCAGAAGAAATGAAACAAGTATTTTATCTTCCTGATGACCATGAGCTAATGAGACACGAGTTTTTTTTGATGTATAACAAAATAAATTCACCTGATAAAGAATATTTATTGAAAACTTCAAATGCTCTTTGGGCGCAGATTGATTATCACTTTGAAAAGGAATATTTTGATACCATAAGCTATTATTATGGAGGAAATGTAAATAATTTGGATTTTGTACAAAACACTGAAAACTCTCGCATAATCATAAATGAATGGGTTGAAAATGAAACAGAAAATAAAATAAAGAACTTGCTTGGTGAAGGAACTATTAAACAGGATACTCGACTTGTTTTAACAAACGGAGTTTATTTTAAAGGGAATTGGGCAACTGAATTCGATCCAACGCAAACAAAACAAAAAGATTTCTATGTTGATTCAAATACTATTGTAAAAACAGATATGATGCAAATGCTTGATAATGAATTTAGATATATGGAAAATGAAAATATGCAGATGTTAGAACTTCCTTATTCAGGGGATGAAATTTCTATGTTGATAATTCTTCCCATAGGAAATGAACTTTCAGATATTGAGACAGAATTAACAAATGAAAACTTAAAGCTTTGGAAATCTCAAATGAGTAGAACAAAAATTGATGAGTTATATCTTCCTAAATTCAAAGTTGAAACAGATTATCTCATGAATGAAGATTTGGAAGCAATGGGAATGCCAACTGCCTTTTCGATGGATGCAGATTTCTCTGGCATGACGGGGAACTACGAACTTTATATATCTAAAGTTATTCACAAAGCTTTTGTAGAAGTTAATGAAGAAGGAACAGAAGCAGCAGCTGCAACTGCAGTCGTGATGGATCGTAAATTTATTAGCGGACAAGAACAAACTGAAAAAATTATTTTCAACGCAAACAGACCATTTATTTTTATGATACAAGACAAAGAAACTGGGAGCATATTATTTATCGGAAGAATGAGCAACCCTTCATCTTAAGTTGCTTGGTTTTTCTGTGTTTAATTATGTTTATAAATCTTTTTATACAATACAATATTGATGACAAAAAAAGCCCCTTTAATTGCTGTTTCTGCTTTAGTTATACTTTCAGGATGTGCAGGACAAAAACAATTGCCAAACGCATATGATAAATATAAGCCCCTTGTTGAATTTGTTAAAAGCACAGATACTTGTCAAGAGATTGCAGATTCATTGTTTAATAGAGTTAATGACGTACGTAAAAAATATCACATACCTTCTCTTTCAAGAAATGAATCCCTTGTTGATATGGCAGTATCTCATTCTGTTGAAATGGGAGTTAACTTTTTTTTAGGGCATGAAGATTACACGGGGAGAGATTTGGGGCAAAGAGCAAAAAGTTTTGGAATCGAATATTATTATATTGGTGAAAACTGTAACGCGAGTTTTCTTAGTTGTATTCCTCTCGATAAAGAAAAAAACATTTATTATGTTCAAGATATGACCACTATGTTCGACAATATAGTAAACGGCTGGGTTAACAGCCCAACTCATTTTTACAACATGGTCGATACAACCTTTACAATGACAGATATAGGTGTTTATGTATTTTTTGATACTGTGTGTTACCATGAAGAGATTACTCCCACTTTTGAGTATGTGAACAAATGCTGTAAAATATTTGTAACTCAACTCTTCTTAAGGCCCCCAGAAAGAAACATGAATTATTTTGACTCGTTTTAAAAACATTTTCTATTTTATATAAAGTATGTGGCCAGAGGAAATTGGGTGGACGATTGAGCAATTAGATATGAATTGGGATAAATCATATAAAGTATGTTTAGATATTGGTTGTGAAAGTATTAACTACCGCACCAAATATCAGCCTTGGAATCAAACTTTTTATAATTATTTGAAATTTAGAAATGTTGAGATAAGAACGATGGATATGGAACCTGATTTCAATCCAGATTATTTACAAGATATAACCAAACCACTTAAAATCAAAGATAAATTTGATATTGTGTTGGCAACTCATTTACTGGAACATGTTCCCATATTGGAATTAAACAATACTGTTAAAAATATAGAAAAACTCGTTAAAAAAAATAGTTTGCTTGTTTTATCAATACCTCACCAATATCCTCACCATGCAATGCCTATAGACAATGGTTGGAGGCCCGTACCCAAAGAACTAGTTAAAATTTTCAATGGAAAGGTGTTGGCAACCAAGATAATTGAAACTGAACACAAACTAAAAAAATATGTAGGAAAACCAAAAAGTAAATCAAGCTGTGCTTTATTGAAATATTGAAATTGTTTAAAAATTTACAAAACTACTTTTCCAATTCATATTGTTCAATCAAAGCAGAGATCAGAGGATCTTCTACGTTTTTTAAACTTTCAAAAAACAAATCGGGATTTTTTCTCCAAGAAAGAATGATATTTACATGTTTAATGAAAGTTTGAAAAACATTTTTTTGAGGCTGGTTTTTGTCTAGTTCATAACCTATTTCACCAGTGTTTATTTTTGGCCTCAAACCAACAAATCCCAATGCAACCTTTATATTGTCCAAAGAAACTTCGTTGGTTAAAGAATAGATATGCCTATAAACCTCAAGCTGTCTTCTATGTTCTGAAGCATATGAAGAAGATTTATCTGTTTTCCAATCAACAATCAAATACTCATCGTTGTTTTTAAATATAGCATCAATTTTTCCACTAAACAACAAGTCTTGATCAGTTTCCATAATATGTTTCAAGTTTATTTTTATACTCTTTTCAGAACAAACAAGATCGGGATATTCCTCTTTTATTTGTTGAATGAGTGTATTGGAGTTTTCAATAAAAGGTATTAGTTCATCAGGGGGTTCGCACGAAATGCCTTTTAATATCTGATCCGTATAATTATGTACTAAACTGCCTGTATTCGCAGCAGTTGAAAATTCTCTGATCCTCAAAATATTTCTTTTTAAATAATCTTCAGGTTTAATATTTAAGGCAGTGTATGATAAATGATCCAAACTCTCAAAATGATTTCTAACATATTCCCTTATCCAAGGTTTTTTATTGTTTAATAGTTCTTGAGATTTTTCAATGCTTCCATTAACAAATAAAGCATATGCTTTTTTTAGTTTTTCAGAAAGCTCCATATCATCAATATCCTCTATTTCCAGATCTTTAACATCACAACAATCATTGATATATTGTTCAAGTTTGTTTGGTATGATGTAAAGTTCGTTTTTTGCTCTTGTCAAAGCAACAAAATCCATCCTCAAAGGCTCTTCCTCAAGCTCTTCTTCAGCATTTATTTTTTTGCTTTTCAGTATTGCTTGGACTATTGAATCCTGAAAATTTTCATTGTTTCTTGGAGAGTGTGGAAAATAAACAACTTTATCAAACTGTCTGCCTTTTGATTTGTGTATAGTTGTGACAATAACTTGTTTTTTGCCAGTGGATATATCGCCTAAAAGATCAGCACTTTTTAAATAGCCAATAATGTTGTTTAGGTTTTTATTGTCTATATATTTGACCGCTTCATTAAAGGCTTCTTTTAAGTTTATAGCAGCAATAAGATATTCTTTGCCATATGCTGCCGAGATTGGTAAAATTGTGTTGTTAAACAAAATATCCACATCCTGCACGTTTTTTGTGTTTTCTCGTATTGCTTTAAACTCAGGACTTTTGTGGTATAATTTTTCCAGATTTTTTGATGTTGAAATTTCAAAAGCATCTTGAAGAGAAATAGGAAAAAAAGGCGTGAACATTGAATTGAAAATATCATCAACATTATTGCTAAAAACACCTTTTATGAATTTTAAGATATAATCTCTGGCAGTGTTTGATGAAGAAAAATAAGAGGAAGAGTGTTCAATCCCCATTTTTTGAAGGGTTTTTGAAATATTCATAACTTGATAATTGGTTCGCGCAATGACTGCAGTTTCTGTGTTCGGGCTTTTTATTCTTTTTACAACTGTGTAAACTGCACCCAACGTGTCATCCCCCTCAAAAGTATATAAAACTGGCTTAGGTCCAGACCTATTATTTTCGCTGTGTAGTTTCTCTAAATCTGATTTATGAGAAGAGTCCTTAGTTTTTGATGAAAAGTATTCTCGAGCATATGAAAGAATTTGGTCTGTGCTTCTGAAATTTTCAGAAAGTATAAAAGTTTTTGCAGATGAAAACTTTTGAAAATTAATTATGGATCCTCCTTGAAAACCAAAAATCGCTTGTTTTTTGTCTCCAACTCCAAAAAAGATTTCTCCAGATTCAAGTGCAATATCTGCTTCAAGCGCATTCACATCCTGCAATTCGTCAACCAAAACGTATTTGAATTTTGGCTTATTTTTTATTTTCATAAATTCCAACAGCATATCTCCATAATCAATTCCGTTTTTTTCTGATTCATAATATTCATAAACCTCAACAAAATATTCTGCAAATTTATCTATTTCTTCTTTTGAAAATGATTTGAAATCAGATAAATAATTTTTAACTTCTTTTAAATTAATATCATTTGGTGATATACCAAAACTTTTCAAATATCTAATTAAATTTTCCATTTTTGGAACAATTGTTGAAAGCATATAATCTTCTGAATAATTTAGGATTTGGTTATCTATGAAATAACGATAAATAGAATATCTTAAAAGATTGGAAGATATTGTATCTTCCCTTGAAAGTGTTTCAAGGGCGTAGGAATGGAAAGTATAAATGTTTAACTTTGACAAATCAAGATCAAAATTATATTCCTTTAAAACTTTTAAAACCCTTTCTTCCATTTCTTGTTTTGCTTTGTTTGTAAAGGTTAAGCACAAAATATCTTCTGGCTTAACACCTTTTTTGATTAATTCTGTGTATTTGTATGCCAATAAAAATGTCTTTCCTGTTCCTGGATTAGCTATAACCAAAGTATTTCCTTCATGAGATAAAATCTCCATTTTTTCTTGATTTAAATTTTCCATGAAACTAGTATGAAAGCATATGTTTATAAGTTATTTGTTTATACAGTTAAACATATAACTATACAAATAAACGAAAAACAGATATGTGAAACATTTTGGAGGTGGGTTAAATGAATGAAAATATTTTGAATGATGTTGTAATTGTTGGCGTAGGTGGTGTGGGTCTCAACACTATTAACGACCTTGTGAATAAAGAAACTGATTTTGTTCCATGGTATTCTTCGGAATTAGGTATGAGGATGATTGTTTTTGATACTAATGCGTGCCATATTGCAATGTTAAATAATAAAATAGAAAGACTTATGATAGGCAGAAAAATAACAAGAGGTGTTGGTGCAGGAGGATATCCCGAATATGGTAGAGGAGCAGCAGAGGAAAATTTAGAGGATATTCGTGAAAAATTAAAGAAAAAAAAGCTTGTTTTAATGATTGCAGGGCTTGGTGGGGGCACAGGCACTGGTGCAGGTCCGATTATTGCTCAAATTGCAAAAGAACAAGGCGCCAAAGTGGTGGCAGTGGTAACTCACCCTCTATCACTTGAACCAGTTAGACAAATAAAAGCATCATGCGGATTTTGTGATTTTTTAGAAAATTGCGATGCAGTTGTTTCAATTGAATTGGATATGATAGGTATGCTTCTCAAAATGGACACACTTAAAACAAGAAAAAACCTTACAAGCCAAATGAAAAAAATTGAAAAGCCCGGCCCTAAATGGTTTATTAGAGCAGATCAATTGATTAGAGATGTTGTAATGGATATTGTGAAAAATAAAGTTAATATCAAAAAAGCAATGAAACTCGAGGGCCAGTGCGCAATTGGAAAAGAGGGATGGCTCAGTGTAATGTCTCTTGAAAACTTTCAAACAAAAATTGCACTCTCAGAAGGTGTTGGAATTGTCGCACAAACAGAAACAATGAGAATGTTGAATAAATAAAATTTGGACAAATTGAAAGAAACTAAATTTGGAAAATGTCTTGAAATTTTGGAAAGCAGGAAAATTTTAAACAAATTTGGAGGTGGGAACATGAAAAATGTTGCTGTTGTTGGAGTTGGAGATTGCGGAACAAATTCTGTTTTGCGACTCAGAAAACAAGGTATGGACTGCGAGATGATTGCAGTGTGTGATTCTGAAAGAGCAGAAAAGATTGAAGGAAAGGGAGTTGTGGCTGTTGATTCGGAAAATGCAGATTTGCTGAAACTTAAAGCAAATACTTCCACTGTTTTTGTGATCAATGGAATTGGTGGAAAAACAGGAACTTTCCTTGCTCCTGAAATCGCAAAGAAAGTCAAAGAAACTGGCTCAAGGGTTGTGTCAATAGCATTTCATCCTTTTCCACTTGAAAAGGAAAGATGTGCAATGGTTGCTGGTTTTGTTGAAAACATGGAACAGTGTGCTGATGAAATGATTTTAGTGAAAAACAATGATTATGTTGAAAAGTATCCTGGCAAATCTATGAGTGAAGCATTTGAACTAATAGATAAAGATGTTTATGAAAACATAATTTTGAAAAAGGGGAGATGAAATGGAAATTATAAAGGGAATTTGTGAGGCAGAGGATTCTATCCTAGTTAAGGCCAAAGATTTAGATGAATACATGGCAATTCCAGATAGAATGCAATTTTCATTTGTTCACTCAGATGAAAAGGGCATTTCATTTCATTTTTATGAAATACCTGAAAGTGTTGAAAAAAACGGTTTTTATTTTGTTAATGATAAAAAACCTAAATACTGCTGTAAAGTAATGGAATGGGATGAATTTAGAGATATGTTCAATATTAAAAAACAAACTCCATTCAAAATTAGAATAACTCATGCTATTCGTGAAAATGACCGTTTTGTTTCATGTGAACGAGATTATGTTAAATTCAAATATAACGAACTTAAAGACAATTTGTATTATTATGTACATTTAATACCAAATGAAATAAAAAACTTTAAATGAAAAGAGGTGATTTAAATTAAACTTCTGCGTTTGTTGTGGGATGGGATAAGGTCTTTCTTTGAAAAAATGTTTTCCCACAAGTTGGTTGTTGTTTATCTTGATGGAACAACAGAAATTATGGGCCATTACAAAACATTGATAGAAGCAGTGGATAATGGAAAAATAATTACAAGAAACTACAGCGATTATTCCTTGGCAATATATATCTTATGTAAAAACATGCGCAAAGTGTATTTATATGAAAATAAATTGCAGAGAATTGAAACTTCTGAAAAAAACTGGGATTCTCTTTTTCAAGAATTTGAGATCTCAAGTGCCCCAAGCACATCTTTAGGAATGTTGGATATTCAGCATGATGTGGAAGAAAGAATGAAAAGTGGCTTTAAAGGAGCAACAACTCGTAAAAAGAAATCACAAGGTTTGTTTTGGGGGAGCCCGCAGCCCAAAAGAGAAAAATCCAGGAGTGTAAGCTCCTCCTTCCACAGATCCACCTCAAAAAATACTTTCAGTGGGACGGATTTTCTTAATGCGGGCCTCCCACCAAAAAGGAAGAGGTTTTGGTGAGCAATAGGTGAGTTGAGTGTCCGATAAATATTTAAACATTGTAATTGATGATGAAACTATGGGGGAAACAAAAACACTAATTTCTACACTTTACGCTGCAGAGCCAGTAGTTCCAAGCATTCACAAATTTTCACCACAGAAGCTTATTCTTCTTACTGATGAAAAGCCAGATGAAAAAGCCAAAAAAAGCATTAATGCAATAAAAGATATGTTTTCCAACGTTATGAAAATTGAAATCGCATATGTTAAACAGTATGACATATATTCTATTGCCAAAAAAACAGTTGATATAATAGAAAGCGAAAAAGAAAACGAGATTTTCATAAATATAACTGGTGGAAGAAAAACTCTTATGCTTGGTGTGATATATGGTGCTTATGCCCGCTCTGAAATGATTAAATCTATTCACTATTCCACTGAGGAGAATAATGAGTTTATTGAGCTTCCTTTGATGAGCTATGATTTAAACGAAGTGGAGCACGTTTTATTGGAAACCATAAATGAGAAAGGCACAATAAAAGTCAACAGTTTAGCAGAGGACTTGGGAAAAACCCGCGGCCTTTTGTATCAATACTTGAAAAGACTGCGCATGAAAGGTCTTGTTGATAGCCAGTTCAGAATAACCCAAGCAGGAAAAGTTGCCCTTCTTTAAAGAAAGGTTTATAACACTTATCTGTTTAATTGTATAGCATATAGTTAAACAGTTTAGCGTGGTTATATGGAAATGCCTGATAAATTTATCGAATTCATAAGAAAAAACAAATGGAACGAAGCAGTTACTTACAGAGAAACTGCACCTCACGAATATTTAGTTAAAGACAAGTTAAGTGAGGAAGACAAAAAAACATTTGAAAGGTTTGTTGTTTTTATACGGGAAAACGGCTATGAGCAGAAGTTTTATTCTCAAACTTATATTTACTATAATGTGGGGGAAAAGAAATACTGGACAATGGGTGATCCAATTGAGAAAACGGAAATTCTGAATAGGGATGATAAAGATAAAAGATATGGGGGGATGTGAGATGGAAGAAAAAAAGTGGGATAAAGAAGATGAGTATAACTTTTCAGAAATTTGTGCAGATTTTGGATTTTGGTGGTTTGATGTCCCACATTCTGAAGCTTTGGATTGGTTTGAAAATGAACTAAAAGAAGCTGGACTTATTTCTGATGAGTTTATGATAGACAGAGAAAAAATTACAAAAATAATAGAAAAAGTGTATGATACAGATGAAACAGATGTTGATGTTTTGTTGAAAATACTAGCAAAAAAATTGAGAGAGATATTTAAAAAAGAAAAATAATAAAAAACCAACCGGAAAACAGGTCTGAGAAGGTTTAAAAAGAAGGAAATTTGAAGTAAAATGGGGTGTGGATATGGATGAAAGAGAAATTGAAAGATTAATTGAACAAAAAATGGATGAAAAGTTTAGGTATCTAGGTAATGACTCCAATTTTAGGGATGCACTAGAAAGAGGAATGAAAGAATTGTTTGGAACATATTCAAATAGTTACGAAATGGAAAACTTAGTAAAAGAAATGGTTTTGAAAGCATTAAGAGATTACAATGTTCAAGAAGAAATAAAAAGAATTGTTAAAGATTGATTAGAGGTGATAAAATGCCAACCTTAGACCAAGTTTTAGGAGAATGGGGAAAAATAGGGATTAAAGATGATTATTATGGTAAAGCAACTTACACCCACCAGTTTGACTTACTTAAAAAAATAAAAAAATTCAAGGAAAATTGGAAAGATTACAACGATCTAGAATTAGGTGAGGAATTTAAAGAGGTTGTAAAAAAAGGAACTGATGCAGGAAGAGGTTGGGCGAGAAGAGGACAAGAATCATACAACAATAACCTTAAGGAAAAAAACGCAGAGACACTTTCCAATATAAAAAAACATCTCTCCTATCTTGATTCATTGGTGGAAAAACAGGAACCAATTACACAACAGGAAATAGACAAATTAATTGAATATGGAGAAACTTTGGTTGGTTTCGGAACCACCTGGTACGATTTTGTCAGTATGTACCTTTTATTCAAAATTCCAAAATATAATGGCAAGGCTACGGGTTCTTTAACATTATTAAAAAATCTGGAGGGCGAACCTAATTTTTCTGATTATATTAAGATTATTGGGGAAGTAAAGAAAGAGCACGACAATCAATTAAAAACAGTCATTTCTAATTCCAATTGGAAAGATAAATTTAAGAATGAGTTCAATATGAACGATGATATGTTGGTCAATCTTAGTTTGGATCAAATGATGAACTATGTTTATTTGAAATACTCTAAAAATTCAGATACAAAAATAAATTATTGGGTTTATGCACCTGGTGAAAATGCAAAGCATTGGCAAGAATTTTATGATAAGGGAATTATGGCTATTGGTTGGGATGAATTAGGAGATTTGAGCCTATATGCTTCTAAAGATTTGATTAAACAAAAAATAAAGAAGATTTATGACAAAAAATCAGAACCAATAAATGATGCCAAAACTTGTTTTGATTTCTGTAATGAAATTAAAAAAGGGGATATTATAATTCCAAAAAAAGGAACAACAGAATATCTTGGTTATGGTATTGTTAAATCAGATTATGAGTTTGATCCGAGTCGTAAAGAATTCAAAAATGTTCGTAAAATCGATTGGAAAAATAAAGGAACCTATTCTGAAGATAATGATTCATCAATAGTATTGAAAACATTAACTAACATTACAGAATATAGTGAGTATATTGAAAAATTAAAAAATAAGATAGGAATTAATGTGGGGAATGATTATATGAAAAGTAGTTTTAGTAAAAGTTATAATGGGGATAATGAACAACCTTTAAACCAAATCTTTTATGGTCCGCCAGGGACTGGGAAGACATATAAAACAAGAATAAAGGCCTTGGAAATAATTAAAAATCAAACCTTTAAAACTGAAGAAGGTAAAGAAGATTTTGAAATTTGTAATAAATGTGGACAAAAATATATCAACATTCATAATGAGGATGAGTGTATGAAATGTTTATTTTCAGAACATGAAGAAAATATCTTTTTCGTAACATTTCATCCTTCTTTTTGTTATGAAGATTTTGTTGAAGGTTACAGACCAAATAAAAATAACCAATTAGATATAGAAAACGGAGTTTTTATGAATGCTTGTGTTGAGGCACTAAAAGCTGTTATGGGTGAAGAATCAACAAATAATTCAAAAGAAAAGAACATATTTGAAAAATATGATGATTTGGGTATGGCAGAAAAGCGCGAATTATTTGAAAATAATTATGAACGATTTGTATTAATTATTGATGAGATTAATCGTGCCGATATATCAAAGGTACTGGGTGAATTAATTACATTACTTGAACCAAACAAAAGATTGGGTGAAGATGAAGAAATATTAGCCACATTACCTTACTCTAAAAAAAATTTGGTGTTCCGAAGAATCTTTATATAATCGGTACAATGAACACTGCTGATTCAAGTATTGCACATTTAGATATCGCATTAAGGAGAAGATTTAATTTCTATGAAATGCCCCCGAGAATAGAATTCTTAGATAAATGGTTAGAAAAGAATAGTGATGAAGATTGTAGTTTACTAATCAAAGTATTAAACCTAGTAAATAAAAAAATAACTGAAAATAAAGAACTTGGAGAGGATAAAAATATAGGACATTCATTTTTTATGGTTAAAAATTTAACCCCTAAAAAAATTAAAACTATCTGGAAAAGACAAATTATTCCATTATTGGAGGAATATTATTTTTTTGATAAAGTTGAACTTAAAAAACTGTTCAAAGATATAGTGGGTGAATTAGAAACTGAAAAACAGGATATTATAATTAATGAGTGGTTTGACAAATATGGAAATGAATAAATCAAAAGGTTTGGAAATTAATGTCAAAGAATACGGGAAAATAACAGACACAAGGGACATTTATAAAGAAAAACCAAAGATAGTTGAAAAAGATTTGAATTATGCTAAAGAGTTAGGTGATAAATTAACTTTTAGATGTTGGGAATCAGGCGAGATAGAAGTTAATGCATCTTCCTATGTAGGAATAATTAAATTTCCCTCTGGGATTAAATTAATTGTCAGTCAAAAAATTAATTCAGATTTAGCTGAAATGTTAACATATCTGAGTGATATTGAGGGATTCGAAAACAGAATTTATTTTAATCCAGATATAGAAATAAAATTACCTTTGGGATTTGAGTTTTTTCCACTCATTATTTTTCTTTTTGTCAAAGAAGTAAGAAAAATAATTAGGTTAGGACTAACAAAAAGATATGTAAAAAAAGAAGAAAATATAAGAAAACTAAGAGGAAGTATCAACATTCTGAAAAATGAATGTTATAATCATAACAACAAATCAAAGATATACTGTGATTATTCGGAACTTTCAGAAAACATAATCGAAAATAAGATCATTTTTTATTGTTGTCAAAAACTAAAAAGAGATCTTCCAGCGTGGATGGACAAAAATAAAGATAAGGGCTTTAATAGTTTGAATAGTCAATTGAACCGGGTTTATATGTATTTTGAGGAGAGAGTTAGTTTGACGAAAATTAAAACTGATGACATTAAAAAAATTAATATGACTAAACTTAACAAACGTTATGATTATATTCTAAAACTTGCAAAAATAATAATCTCTGAGGAGATGTATAGTTCATTTAAATCTGATAAAGATCGAGAAGAGACAACAGGCGTTAATTTTCTTATTGACATGAATTGGGTTTATGAATCCTTCATAACAAAAATTATTGAAGAATTGGGGGAAGAAAATAATTTTAAGGTTAAAACACAAAAATATACAGAAGATTTAATTGAAGTGGTTGGGAATAATGAAATACGAAGAGGGATCAAACCAGATTTATTAATAACCACTTGTGAAGGAGAGGAAATACCATTAGATACTAAATATAAAAAGACAGGGCCAAATTTATCAGATTATTATCAAATAATTTGTTATTCATTAGCAAAAAAAAGCAAAAGGTGCGCCTTAATCATAGCCATAGATGAAAACGAAAAAAAAGAAAGTTCCATACCTGCATATAGGGTGGATAAGGAAACAGGTATAGAATTAGAAATTTCGGTGTTAAGAACAAATTTGATTAATGGGGGTGGCAAATTAAAGGATAAAATAAAAATGAAATTAAAAGAAGAATTGGTTGATAATTTGATTAATAATTTGAGTAATAAGTAGTGCTTGAGCATAGTTGTATTTGGGATTGAACACCCGAAAAACAGCCCTAATAAGGTTTAAAAAGATGAGATGAGAGAAAGAAGGGGGGAGAAGATGGAAAACAACCAGGTTCTAAAGGAAGTTTATAATCGGATGAGGATAATTGATAATAGCCAGGTCAAGTTATCAGATTTTGTGTCATTTGTTATTAATATTGAAAATATCAAAAAGATAGACATAATTACTGCCTATTTTTGGTATGAATCATTAGATCTGATTTTACCGTTGATAAAAGAAAAAGGAATCAAATTAAATATAGTTATGGGACCGCAAACTAGTTCAAAAACAAAAGATATTTTACTTATTGCATTGGGACTTAAAGAGGATGAGGGCAAATATACTAACCCCTCAGAAAAATTATTTATTTCAATGGTTAAAAATGGAGAAATTGGATTGCGTACCTCTGCAGGTGTGAAAAGTTTGCCTAAAATCCATAGTAAAATTTATTTGTTCTATAATGATGAGGGACCCGCACTTGGACTAAACGGTTCAACTAATCTGACTGGTTCCGGTATGTTAAAGGCGTGGGAGGCAACTGTAGTAGTTTCCAAAGGCCAGATCCCCGGTTTAAAGGATCAATTTGAGTATCTTTGGGATGAATGTAAAGAGGGTAATTTTGAAAATATGGGTAAAAACATAGACTTTCCTGACGAGCCAGATAATGATTCTATAATCATTGACCGAAAAGTATTATTGTCCTACTTATTTTGGTTGTTTGGTGAAAAAGCGATTTCGGATAAACATATCACAAGTTTTCAAGCAGTTGATGTGTATAATCTAAAACGTTCAATGGAAGAATATGGTGGTGGTATTCTAGCTTCATCAGTAGGTACGGGTAAAAGTCACGTTTTAAAATCAATTGCTCAAGAATTCATCAATGAAAAACGAGGAAATGTTTTACTTATCGCCCCAAAGGCAATTATCGGAACTAAATCAAACGACAGCCAATGGGAAAGCATATTTGTTGATAAGGATGAAAAAATTGATAAAAAGAAAATTGAATTAGTGATTTCAAGTACACAAAATATTAAAATTGACGAAACGCCAAAAATCTATTTAATGAGTAGTGGTTTGATACAAAATAAAAAAGATTTAACCGAAAATCAAAACTTTTATGGTTTTCTTAAAAATATATTATCAAAACACGAGGAATTTTTAGTAATAATCGATGAAGCACATCATTTCAGAAATAAAGAAACTAACAGATTTAGAAATATTAAAACACTTCTCAATGATGCCGAATCAAAAAGTAAGGGAAATGTAATAACCTCTACTGCAACCCCCATAAACACTAGGTTGGATGATCTTTTGACCATGATATTTTTATCAGTCCGGGAACTCAGAAATTTAGAACGGGATGATCCGAATTTAATTAATAGCAAGATAGGCAAAATTAGGGATATGGGCGGGGAGATTGTTTATTTGTTGAATAGTTACTTACGTCTCAAAGATATGAGTAGCAAGAGGGAGCAAGGAAAAGAGGAATTTTTAAAGTTTATTAAGGCAATAACTCAAAAGAGTGAAGATGAACCTGTTAAATCTTATAATTATATATCTGAAAGATTGATGACAAAGAGTAATTGGTCTGAAGTGTTCTCAGACAAAGCGAGCATTGCTAAATTGATAAAATTAAAGGAGGATGAAATTCCCGATTGGGTCAATAAGGATCTTTTCTCAGGTTTAATCGATGTTAAACCAATGCCCTATTTTTTTGAAGCAAAATTAAAAAAGCTATACGAAAATTTAGAAAAACAAGTTGCTAATATCAATTACGTACCTTATGCTTTTTCAAATGAGTCCACACTTGATAAAACTATTGAGGGATATGCAGATAACAGATTCAGATTTAACGAAGTTAACAAGAATATCTATAAGGCAGATTCTGGGGGCAATTCCATATATGCGACAACTTCAAATGGCAAAGTAAATTACGTGTTTGATATGGGATCGATATCAAACCTGTATGGGCAATATAAGATATTACTTGTAAAAAGAGGAGAAAGTAGTATATTTTCATTTTTGGTAACCTTAATGAGATTAATGCTAAGATATAAAATTTTGGAGGGGATAGATGATAATAACGGGCCAGATGAGATAAAGAAAAAATTATCTGAAAATTATGGGGATCAGATTAAAATTATAAATGAAATTAAAAAGGATAGTAAAATCTATGATGAGATGGAAGGGGAGGAATACAAAAGTATTGATAATTTTATAGACACGGAGTATGAAAAAATAAACGAATATAGGGATTTTATTATTCAAATCATGAATGACGCCTCAATAAGGGAAAAATTTGACGAAGATGTCCAAATAATTGAAGGATTGTTAAATCAAACTTGGTCTTGTTTTAACGATATATGGGATGGAGACGGACTAGATCAAAAAGTGGAAAAATTTGTGGAGATTATAAAAGGATCAGATAATGAAAAATCACTAACCTTTACATCATTTGTTGATACTTTGAAATATGTTCAAGCTTATATAGAAAAAAAACATGTGGGTTTAGATAAGGTTGAATACTATTCTGCAGAAGAAGAAAAAGCGATGAAATATACTTTGGATATTACTAAAAGTTTTAACGAATCTGATGAAATTAATCATATATTTAGTACTGATGTTTTATCGGAAGGAGTGAATCTTGGTGAGGGAAAAATATTCATAAATTATGATGTGGAGTTTAACCCAGTTAGAGTTATCCAGCGTTCCGGTCGTATTACCAGATTAGATTGGTTTGGAAAAAAAATTAAAGATATGGTTGAAAATCACAATGATGATTTAGATCTTCTTAGAAAGAAAATTTATCTAATACAACCCGAGAGTGATAGCATAATTAATGCGATTACAAATATAGTTGGCAGATATGAGGACAGGTTTGAACTTATCTTATCTTTGGTCGGGGTGGATGTTGTACTCATGGATCCTGAAAAAGTTAAAGAATTGATAGCCGAAGTAGGAAAACATGAGGAAAATAAAAGTAAAGCTAGGAGAAAAATTGCGGAAAGTTTGCAATATTTTTCTTCAGATTCTGCAACTAAACAGGGAATTACGCATTCTGATAGAGTTGAAACAGCACTAGATAAACTTAAGATTCAATCCAAAACAGATGAAGAAGTTGAATATATTAATAATAAAGATTCTGAAGCAGTTCGCAGAGTATTGCTGGCATCTGGATTTTTAAAGAATGAAAGTGAGGGTTATAATCTTGTTGAAAATATCGATAAGATCATTCTATCTTCAAAAGATAGCTCCTATTTACTTGTCGGGGAAATTGTAAAATCAGATAATGCTGTTAATGAAAATGATGAAATTGTTTTTAAATTATGTTTGTCAGGTCATCAAACTTCGGAAAAAAGATACAGTTTCTCAGAAATAGGGAAAAAATTATGGGCCGTTAGTAATATTGGAAAAGTATATTTTAAAGGAGAAAGTATTGCAAATGCGCCGGGAAGTTATGATGAAATAGTTTGTGAGAATTTGGAAAAAATTGAAATTAATGTTTAAACTGGTGATGTAATGTATGAAAAATTATTTTCAAAATGGTTTGGTGAAGAAGTTGACAAAAATGATTGGTATGTACTTTACAAAGGTAAATCAAACAATAAAAAGTCAGGAAACAAAGAGTGCATATTTAAGATTGAAACATCGGATTTTAAAAATTTAAAAAACAATTTATGGGAGGAATATGGGGATGAATTTTTAAAAAATAAATACATTGATGATTTGGATAAATGTTCAATTGTATTGATTGAGAAAAAAGATAACGGTGCGTTGGGTGCAGTTCATTTATTTAGTTTTGATAAGATTGGGGGAGAAATCAAAAATAAACGTAAAAAGGCATTAACGCGTGTTGACTCAAATAAATTACCCCCAATAATTGAAAATTTAGCAAAAAGGATGACGCCTTATGAAGTAGTTGAAGGAAAAAAAGTTATGGATCATTTTATCGATATTATTGTCAATGGGGAAAAAAGTTTAGGATACCCAGGAGTAGTTGATTTTGTTTATGATATCAACAAAAATTCTAAATTAAATACTGGTGTTTCAGACAGGTTTATTTATGGATTAAAGTTGATCAATAGATTTATTGTTATTCATTTAATCACAGAGGCAGGTATTATTAGAAAATATAATGCATCTGGAGGGGGGAAGTATGTTAAAATTAAAATCAATTCTGGGGATATAACTCTGAAAGAAATATTTGAAAAAACGATTAATAATTCAGAATTTAATAAAATTATTGAGCATTTAAATGATGAAAAGAATGAAATTACCTTGAATTCTCTGGCTTATATAATTTATCTACCCTATATTGATTCAGATCTTTTTAATATATCGGGTGAAGAACAGAAATTTATGAATACTTTTTATAAATTATTAGAAAAAGAGGATCATGTACTTAGAGAAAAAACACTCAAATTAGTTGAGTTTTTATCTTCATTTGATTGGTCCATACATGAAGATGAAGGAGAAGAGGCATCATTTTTAATAACTCCTGAAGTTTTGAGTGCACTTTATGAAAAAGTGGCAATTGCATTTTCAAGTTTGGGGGATGAAAAGTATGGTTATGCGGATCTTTTAGATAAAGATAAAGAAGAAGTAAATAAGATTATAAATAATATTTTTAATGATAAAAATAATCCCATCAGGAAAGATAACGGGATATATTATACCCCTCGGGCTATCACGGAATATATCTCGTATAACACCGTAGTACCTAGATTGTTGACTCTGATTGGAGAGAAGGGAGCCGACATTAGCAATTATTTTGATGAACATGAACATTTAAAATTATTAGATATTGGTGAATTTATTGAAAAATTAAAAAAAGAAAATTCTAAATTTAAAAAACTTCTTTTAGAAGCTTGTAAAGAGATAACTGTTTTAGATCCTGCAGTTGGTTCTGGAGCATTTCCAATGGCGGCGGCTGAAGTATTATATAAAATTAGAAAAGAAATAGAATCAGATTTTAATTCTATACTAATTTCAAAAGAGATAGTTCAAAAAAATCTTTATGGTGTCGATATTTTAGAAGGAGCGATATCTGTATGTAAAATGAGAATGTGGGTCTGGATTTTAGCAAAAGCAGGAGAAGAATTTAAAGAGCAATCAATACCAAAACAATTATTTGTCAAAAAAACAGAACATATAGATTTACCTAAAATTGAATACAATTTTAGATGTGGAAATAGTTTGATTGGTATAATTGAATTAAATCAAGGACTGGCAGAGTATAGGACGAATAAGCCTAATTTGAAAGGTAAAAAAGTTAAAATTAAAGAAAAAAATGCTAGATTGTTTGATAATTTAGACCAAGCACTTATCGATTACCATATTGAGATTAGACAGTATCTTGAAACTAGAGAAAAAGATGATAAAAATGAAAAAGAACTTAAAGAAAAACATATAAAATATCAAAATAAATTAAATGATATTTTTTTAGGTGAATTAAAAGAAAAAGGATTAAAAATTGATAAAAAAGAACTTGAAGATTTGAATCCTTTACATTGGTCATTAGAATTTTATAATATAATGAAACAAGGTGGTTTTGATGTTGTTATTGGAAATCCACCTTATTTTTCAATAGACCCTAAATTAAAAAGAATTTCAGAATATGAAAAGGAGATATATAAAAATATATTTCAATCATTTATGGGCCAAACAGACATACTTGTGTTTTTTTATGAGCGTTTTTTTAAAATTTTAAAAGAAGAGGGTAATCTATCATACATTAGCAAAAATAGGTGGGTTCAATCCAAAATGTATACAAAATTTAGAGAATTTTTGTCTGGAAAAAATATTTTAGTTATTGACTTCGAAGATAGATTTATTTTTCAAAATGTGGGCATTAATACAAATATTATTAAACTGATAAAAAATGATACAAATAATATCTTATATTTTGTGTTAAAAAATAAAAATATTGATAAAATTCTCAATTTGAAAAATTATAAATTGTATCAAAATAGTAGCATTCCCGGATGTTCTAATTGGGATTTATTTAAAGATAATATAACTGAGATTGTAGCTAAAAAGGGAAAATATAGCTTAACTGGGGGTTGCGGGCATAAAATTACACCCAAGGAGGTGTTTATATTAAAAAAAGATAAAAAAGGTTTTATTCCTGAAAATAAATACATTTGTAATAAATTTAACGATATCTTAATACCCAATCAATATGAACAAAATTTTATATCCGAATTTACCAGTTCTGGATATATTTTCCCCTATTCTATTAATGGGAATAAGTACATTATTTACACAAAAGACTTGGATCTTAAAAAAGCGAAAAATTTAAAAGAATATTTTTCAAGGGTAATCAACAATCGATGTGATACAGGTTGGTATGAATATCACGAAGGCAAAGGATATAGGAATGTAAATCTGATCAATCAGGATAAAAAAATCATAGCTCCTGGGAGGATGTACCTTAATCGGGGCCCCAGTTTTGTGATTGTAAATAGGAAGTTTCAAATAGGTATGGATTGCCAGGTCATCGTTAACAAAGACAAATATTTAAATTTGGAATATATCTTAGCAATATTAAATTCAAAGGTTATGTGGTATTATTATGGGAAGAAATTTAAAAAATATTCTTCAAGACAGACAATTGATGTTGATAAAATTCCAATCCCAAAAATCCCCAAATCTGAACAAAAACCATTCATAGAAAAAGTAGATAAAATCCTAGCAATAACAAACAAACCAGATTATGACCCAAAAGTTGGCAATCCAAAAGTAAAACTTTTGATAGACGAAATAGATCAAATGGTTTACAAACTTTATGATCTTGATGATAAGGAAATCAAAGTAGTTAAAGATTTTTATAAAGAAAATATTGAAAAGAAAAAGAAGAAGAAATGAAAATTGGGGCGTGGGGAAGGAAGTGGAGAAATGAATAATGAACAAAACAAAGATTTACCATTGATTTTTGTAGGGTTATTCTATACTATTTTTAATATTAATTTAATATCGGAATGGGAAAAGATAGTTTTCGATCCGGTTACATATTTCAAAATCCGTTTTTGGATTATTTTTAGAACTATTTTAGTAATCTTTTTATCGATAATACTTGGATGTTTTATAATGTTTTCTCTGAATTGCAATAACAAACTGTCACAAGAGTTTATACTCAACATAATATCTATTACAATTACTATGTTTGCAGTTATTTATACTGCACCATATCTAGTTTTACAGATATGGAATAACCAGTATAAGGAGTTGATACAAAAATCTATTAATACAGCATTCAAAATGTGGCAGATTTATGTTTTTATTTTATTTATTCTGGTCCTGTATGCTATCTATTTATATCCTTGTTTTAATATTTATTTAACCACAATAACTATTATTATATTTTTGATTTATTTTTTTGTGTTTATGGTATTTCCTACATATGAATATACGCGTAAGTTTAGTGTTTTGAAAATAATCGAGGATGTCAATACCGAGCAATTGAAAGATAAAAAATCACTTGAACTTTTAGAGAATACTATGAAATACTCTTTAATCAATGGTGATATTGGAATCTTCAATAGTTTGTGGGGTAAATATGTTCAGATATTTTTTTCTAATGAAATATCCGTACCAGAACTTGATAAACTTAATCCAAATTTGAAACAGATTTACGGAAAATTGATTGAAAATGAATTATATAATGAGGATAGAGGTGTGGATATATTCCTTGAGGAGGCTATTAAATACAACCCTCAAAATGAATTGGATTCTGAAAATACCGGATTCTTTCAACGTAAACTACTCATAGATGCCCCAAATAACAGATTAGATTGGATGAAAAAGTACATATACTTGGAAAAACATGTGTTATATAAATTCTTAGAAGACCAAGATTCAAAAAAATTTGATTTACATTTCTATACATTATATACAAAAATTAACCAAAGAATTTGGAAACAATCAATGAATAACAACACTCGATATAACCAAGATTATAAATTATTATTAGATAATACTTACGATAGTTTCTTTAAGTTACATTATAAAAAATTTAACAAACTTAGTGTGGGAACGCTTGATGCATTTTTAATACAAATAAACCAAACAAAAGCAGATATCAAAGATAATCATATAACCAAACATAATAAATATTATAACATTGATAGTTCAGTAAAATCTATTTTAGAAGAAATTTATCGGATGGATTACAGATCTATTCAGTTTAGTAATTATTCTGATTCTGAAAAAAATGATTTAAACAATATAATAAGTGATTTAATTAACTTATTGTCTTTAAAAAAAGATCAAAATTTTTGGAAAAAGGAGATGCGACCATGGTTAACAAAGGTAAAAACAAGAAGGAAGTGAAGAGATATTAAATTAATCGGTGTTAATAATGGAAAAGATATATTATAGGCCAACTTACGAAGAAATAATAAAATTGATTCAAGATAATCAACTAAAAATTGAAGATGAATATTATGAAACTACAACTCCAGAACGCATTGAAAACTTAAAAAAACAACAAGACCATTTATTGAGAAAAGTAACCTCATTTTACAATAGTGGGGGAGGTTTTTATATACTCAAAAACCCAAATTCAGGTATATTAAATTATATACAAGAACATCTTTTAAGTAATATAAAACGAGATGATATTTTTACGGTTATTGGGCCAAAAAGTATTAATGAAAACATTTATTATATAGTTGATATTAAAAGGCCTAAAGTTTACGATTTTATACCATTCAAAAATATGTTTTTCTTTCGTATTTTTGATTCTTCAAAACCTTTAATAAAAATAGAGAATAACTCGGATATCACCCTAAATATGAACAACTTTAAGGAATTTAATCGAATACTTGAACGGCGCAAAATTACTAATGAAATTATTAATTATGCAGAATTTTGGAGAGAGTTTTTGGATTATATGATCAATGTTGAAACAAATCTCGAGATATATAACGCCCCCCCCCAACAGTTGAAGGGGATTATAGTGATAAAGTTAAAGATGGCTTTAAGAAAGATCATACGATAATTAGTCAAGAATACATTAATGGCCTTAAGGATCTTAAACGTTTATCTATTGAATTTGGAAAAAACAAGAGAATAATTCAGATGTTTGAAAGAATGATTATGGGCATTGATCAGATATTTATGAATTCAAAGAATAGTAATGGCAGACCAATTACTTTGGTATTTTGTATGCTTAATGCATATATGACTCAGTTTCCAAATCTTTATTATGTTTGGATTATAAATAAAACCTTGGATGAAGAAATTCGGGTTTGTCGTGATTGGTTAAATACAATTGAAAATTCGTAAGTTATTATAACTTCCATATATCCCCTCACCTCTTCCCTCCAAAATCCTCTTTTTCTTTTTGATTTTTCCCCTATTTGTCCTTGTTATTTCTTTTCTTTACTCGGACATCTTCTTCCTTTTTTCCCTTTTCTCTCCTTCTTCCCTCTTTTTAATAATCAATACTTTAACAACCAGAAAGAATTGAACCTTCATTAGAACAAATTAGAGCTGAGGGATATGCATTATGTATGGAGGGGTGTGATTGGGATGAGAAATGTGTTGAAAAGAGATGTTAGAAAAAATCTAAATATTTTTGATAGAAGAATTAAAAACATGAATAGAACCTATTAATTTTTTTATGTGTAAAAAGAACAATAAAATACAAGCACAGACGGATAAATAAAATATAAATTGCCCTAAATTTAATATTTGAAAATGAGTAATATATGTCCAATCTCCCTTGCCCCTAAATACAAATGCAATCAAATTGATGATTAAATCATAAAATATAGCAATTAAAGCCAGTAGAGAAACCAAATACTTCTCCCCATTCTTAATAAATAATGTGGCTGCAAGTATTATCATACTCACAATATGGGGCAATAGTGCCGTTATTAAAACAGGTATGGACTGATTATCATGTAAGAATTTTGGATCTATTTCAACTTCTGCTGGTGGACTAGCAAAGAAATGATGGGGAAAGTTTTCAATAAAGTTTAATTTTAATAAGGGAGAAAAACCAAATATCTCTGCCGGAATGTAATGCAATATTTCGTGAAGCACCACATATCCTACTGAACAGATAAGTACTATGAAAATTATTATTATAATAAAACAAATATATCTTTCTAATTTCATAATTAACTTATATTGACATATCTATTTTAAACAACTGAGCATTCATCCCTTGTGTTATCACAACTCCCGGTTCTGGAATCAAAAGAGTTGGCAGGGTCATCATAATTCATAAGTTTCTGCACTCTGCCCCTCAAGGCTTGTTTTGGGTCGAAAAATGGGTGAAAAAATTAAGAAGAAAGAGGTATGTCGGGGTTCGAGAAAATCAAACTGGAAAACTACTCTAATAAGGTTTAAAAAGGTTTGATTGTTATCTTTGTATATGTGCGATAATGCGCCAAAACCATTTGTTAAATGGGCAGGGGGGAAAAGACAACTAATCAATACCCTACTTGATAACATCCCTAGTTCATTCTCTAACTATCACGAACCATTTGTAGGAGGGGGGGCTCTTTATTTTAGATTGTGGAATGAAGGATTAATTAAAAAAGCGTATCTTAACGATTTCAATGAACATTTATATAACACTTATAGAGTTATTAAAAAAAATCCTGATGAATTAATTGAAGAATTGACATCCAGTCAATACAAAAATGAAAAAACCATCTACTATAAATTAAGGGATAAATACAATCAAAAAAGATATCGGGACAATACTGAAAGAGCTGCCCTATTTATGTACTTTAATAAAACGGGGTTTAACGGTTTGTGGAGGGTAAATTCTAAAGATGGGTATAATGTCCCCATAGGCAAATATAAAAATCCTAAAATATGTGATGAGGATAATATTCGCTTGGTTTCAGAGGCATTGAAAAAAGCCGAGTTAACTAATAGGGATTTTTCAACTGTTTTGGATAATGCTAAAACAAAAGATTTTGTTTATTTTGATCCACCATACCATCCTTTATCTTCTACTTCAAATTTCACAACATATACTAAATTAGATTTTACTGAGAAAGACCAAATTAGATTAAAGGAAGTTTATGTGGCTCTTGATCTTAAAAAAGTAAATGTTATGTTGAGCAATAGTCCTGCGCCTTTGATAACCCAGTTATACTCCAATTATAAACAAAAATTAGTTGATGCTAAAAGAATGATTAATTGTAAAAGTGAACTGAGAGGGAACGTTTCTGAAATTGTTGCAATAAATTATTAGGGATTTATATGAATCTGGCTCCTTCTGAATTCGAAATGGAATATACTACTGTTTGGTCATTTCCAGATAGAGGGACCTGGGCTACTCACAAGGGCAATTACAGAGGGAATTTTTCTCCATACATACCTAGAAACCTAATATTAAGATATTCAAAAGAAGGAGAATTAATTCTTGATCAAATGTTTGGGAGTGGAACTACTTTAGTTGAATGTAAATTGCTTGGTAGGAACGCAATAGGATTTGATATTAATGAAACAGCAATAAAAACTGCTAAAGAGAGATTAAATTTCGAATATGAAACTAATACAAAACAAGAGATAAGAAAAGGAGATGCACGAGAATTATCTTTAGAAGATAATTCAATCGATTTGATCATTACACATCCCCCTTATCTGGACATTGTAAAATACAACCCAGAAAATAAAAACGATATATCCAACATAAGAAAATTGGATGAATTTATAAGTGAAATTGAAAAAATTGCTAAAGAATCGTATAGGGTGCTAAAAAAAGATAGGTACTGTGCAATTTTGATTGGAGATACGAGAAGAAAAGGGATGTATATCCCCTTAGCTTATAATGTTATGAAAACCTTTCTTGAAGTAGGATTTAATCTAAAAGAAGATATAATAAAAAAACAGTGGAACTGTAAAACGACTCCTTTGTGGAAATCTCAATCTAAAAAATATAATTTTCATTTAATAATGCATGAACATTTGTTTGTGTTTAAGAAATAGATTATTTAGGAATTGGCAATCCCAAAAATTCAAATTGGATCCCATTAAAAAAGTAATAACAACCTACAGATGAAACATACTCCAAAACATCCATGTATCGATCATTTTTAAACCAATCATTTAAGATATAGATGTATTTGACCTTTAAATCTAATTTTGAAAATAATTTTTTATATTGCCTATTCTTAAAATCACAAGTTTGTAATTTTTCATCTACTGAACCTGAAACTCTTTGAAATTTCTTTTCAATAATATACATTGTTTTGTTCCTCAGAACAAATATCGCATCGTCAGGTAATAACTTGGTAGAGATATAATCTTTGTAGTTTATATTATATTTCTTCAATAATTTAGAATAAATCTTTCCTTTCTGATAAAGTTCGGCAACTTTGTCACCATTGTAATAAACAACATCTTTCTCAACAGCATAACCTTCT
>Ga0334886_1000803_pt1 | contig 43038 bp, 50 predicted proteins | sample GraSluR1_MG_9_FD_207232 | JGI IMG/M metagenome (GOLD analysis project Ga0334886, IMG submission 207232) | Sludge microbial communities from methane-producing bioreactor in Wageningen University, Netherlands - Granular Sludge_27_06-R1 | ecosystem: Engineered > Bioreactor > Anaerobic >... | reverse complement strand
GATAAATTAAAGTGCGATTTTAGGTTAATTTATCTTCTAAATAGGATATTTTAAAGTGCAAATTTATTGTTTTCTTGGAGAAAACAAATTGTAAAAAGTAGGATAAAACAAATTGTTAATCAACAGACAATCCCCCATCTTGTATTAGTAGAAAGACTTCTACTTTCTTCCTGCGCCAAGGACCCCATTATTACTAGGAGCAATTCACCTTTTGCATCTAAGGTATTAATATTTTCTTTTTCAAAATAAACCGCTATTCCCTTTTCTCTAAGCATTCTTATATATTGAAGACAATCTAATGTATTTCTTGCAAACCTGGATACTGATTTTGTTATTACCATATCAATCTTTCCAGCCATGCAATCTTCTATCATCCTGTTAAACTCAACACGTTTCTTTGTATTTGTTCCTGAAATACCTTCATCAGCATATATACCTGCAAAGTCCCATTCTAGTTTACTTTGAATATAATTTGTATAATGGCTTACCTGTGCCTCATAACTTGAAAGCTGCTCCTCATTATCTGTACTAACTCTGCAATAAGCACATACCCTTGTTCTTGCTTGAATCGGCAAGCCTCTAACCTCTTGTATTGTTTTTGCTGGAATTACCGCAACATTCTTTTTGGCCATTAGCCTTCCTCCTCTCTTTTACTGCCTTGGTTTCATAATTCTCCTCTATAAAAGCTCCATTAATAAAATGAAACTGTATTATTCCTGGTTCTAAAGAAATTATCTTTTCCACTGTTCTTTTGAATATATCTTCATCAAATTCTTTTAATCTAAAGGGCATTTTATTTAAAAGCTCCTGAAGCTTTAAGTTGTTGTAATAAAGCTCATCAAATTCTATCCTCCCCCAAAGCTTCTCCATTTTCTTTTGAAGAATAATAACTGCATTTCTATTTATTTCATTAGTATTAGGACTTCTATTAATTGAAGCTTCTCTTAGCATTTCAATACTCTCTTCAAACAATATTTCTAATTCTCTGTTATTATAAGAAGCTTTAGCTGAACCTCCTAAATCTTTAAAGTATTGATCTTTACTTCTTTGGAGCTTATTGAAAGCTATTACAAAAAGCTCTTTTAACATTTTCTCAGGGATACCGGTATTACTGCAGTTAGCCATTCCCTTTTTTATATACGTCTTACATTTCCATACTCTCTTTTCGCAAGGCTTACCACTAGAATTTACTGTTCTAATATAATTCTCACCGCACTGCCCACAAATAATAATTGAGGTAAAAGGATATATGTGCTTCCAAACAGCTTCCTTCTCAGCAGGAACCTTAAACTTTTCAAAACCTTTCTCTCTTAATTCTTGTGCTTTTAAAAATATATCTTCATTTATAATCCCTTCGTAATTTTCGCTTCCACAATATTTTTCATTCTTTAAAATATGAGTTACAATTCTATGGTCCCAATTAACACCTTTAGGACTTTTTATTCCTTCCTCATTAAGCTTTCTGGTTATTTGCCTTATAGGTGTTTGCTTTAAATATTCATTAAATATTCTTCTAATAATAGCTGCAAATGGTTCAACTATTTCATAATATCCATTGTCTCCATACTTATATCCAAAGGGAGGTCTGCCATTTGTTCTAGCCATTCTCTCCCTCCTTAAATATAATCTTGCCTTTTCTTCCTCTTTGCTTTTCAAAGTATTCATCAAGGCTAAGACCATTTTTTAATTCAAAAATTATATGCTTGTCTGACTTAACAGTTATCTTTTCTACTATTGCATTAAATATTTCTTCATCAAATTCCTCAAGTATGTTATGAATTCCACTTATAAATTCATAAACCTTATTAGCTCTATCCACCCATTCGTCTTGACCTGTTAATTCCCAGGCTAACTTGCTTCTTTGTTCTCTCAAGGCAGCAATATTCTTTGACAGCTTATTTTTTTCTTCATAATATATTTCTTCATCTGCATATCCTTTTTCCTTAAGTTTTAAAAGCATTCTTTCTTGTTCTAACAAATGTTCAATCTCTTTATCAAAATTCTTTATTCCCTCATCTTCAAGCCTTGCATCAATTATTCTTTTAACATTTTGAATAAAAGGTTTAAGAACTACATCTTTATTTGTATAAAGCTTGTTGAACATTCTTACAAATACAGCTTTTATAGTTTCCTCATAAATTGGCTTCATGTTACACTCTTTGCTTCCCCTATCTAGATAAGTTGAGCATCCCCATGAAGCTACTTCACAACTTTTGCCTGAATTTTGAATATGTCTTTTAAAAGGTCTTCCACAATTATTACAGACTATTTTATAAGTAAATGGATATCTATTTTTATACTTTTCTCTATCTCCAAGAATGTTGCCATGTTTTCCTGCTCTATCTTCCCTAATCTTTTGAACCAGCTCAAATTCTTTCCTTGAAATAATAGGCTCATGATTATCTTTGATATAGTACTGCGGTAGTTCTCCTCTGTTCTTCTTCCTTTTAAAAGTAACCGTATCCGCAGTATAGGTTTTCTGAAGAATCGCATCACCGCAATACTTTTCATTAGCCAACATATTTCTTACAGCTGATCCACTCCATTTTGTCTTCCCAGTTACTGTTTTTATTCCATCACGCTCAAGCTCTCTAGCAATTATCCCTGTACCTTTTCCTTCAATGTAGTCTTTAAATATTCTTCTAACAATAACTGCTTCTACTTCATTAATAATGAGCTTTCTTTCTTCACTTACGTCATATCCTAAAAACCTTTTGGTATTTACTTGTACTATTCCTTTTTCATATCTTTTTTGATTTCCCCACCTTATGTTTTGAGAAAGGGAAGAAAGTTCTTCTTGTGCAATAGAGCTTAATACTGATAAAACCAACTCACTTTCTGCATTCATGGTATTTATATTTTCTTTTTCAAATAATACAGCTACACCTAAAGTCTTTAGTTTCCTAACCACCTCAATACAATCAGCTGTATTTCTAGCGAATCTGGATATGCTTTTGGTTATAACCATATCTATTTTTCTACCTTCGCATTCCTTTATCATCCTCATAAATTCTGTACGTTTTTCTTTGCTTTTTCCTGAGATGCCTTCATCAGCATATATACCTGCAAACTCCCAAGCTTCATTACTTTTTATAAAATTTGTATAATGACTTACCTGAGCTTCAAAGGAGTTTAACTGTTCCTCTTTTGAAGAACTTACTCTACAATAAGCTGCAATTCTCATTTTTGCTTTATTTTTTATATCTGCTATATCATTAATCGTAGCTTTATTAGCCTCTATTGTTAGTACTCTTTTGGCCACTTTTTCATCCTCCTTTTTTGTCATTGTGATGTTACCTCTGTACCCTTAACTTATCAAGTTATTAGTTGCGGAAACATATAAAAATGTAAAAAATAAAAGCTTGAGCAGTACACCCAAGCAATTACCTTATTTATTGAAAGTTTTTAAATTCTCTTCATCTATTTTATTAAATTCATCTTCCGTTATTAATCCATCACCTAAGAGCTTCTTTAGAAGATGCCTACTAATTAAATACTCCATTGAATAATTTTTATTTTCTAACATGGCTTACCTCCTGAAAATTAAAACCGCTACCTAAAACCTTAAGTAACAGCTACTTATTAAATATCATAATTACAGCATCAAACCCTGCTGCCTTTAACTTCTGCACTTGATTTTCAGCATTTTCTTTTACTGAATATGAACCTACCATAACTCTATAAAGAGTTTGACCATTTTCTGATTGAGTTGGTGCTGAAGCTTCAATGTAATCAATCCCTACTTGTGCCAAGATTGCTTTTGCTAATGCCTTTATTATTTCATTTCTTTTTGCATCAAATAAGTTGTTGTCCCCTGTGTTATCAATAAAACCTATCTCTATTAACACTGCTGCAGCCTTGGTTTCTCTTAATACATGATAGTTAGCTTCTTTAACACCCCTATCTGCAAACCCCAATGCTGCAAGAGATGTTTGTATCCTTTGAGCCAAACCTTTTGATTTTGCTCCTGGATTTAAATAAGTATAGGTTTCTACTCCTTTCGCTTGTTCTGGCTGAAAGGCATTTCTATGAAAGGATATGAAATAATCATAAGTATTTCTATTTTCAAAATTACTTCTATCATTAAGACTTACTGTAGCATCGGTCGTTCTTGTTTCATCAACTGTATCTCCATGCCTTCTTACCTCTGCTGCTACGGCTCTGCCTATGCTTAGAACATCATTGCTTTCATTTCTACCATTATAACAAGCACCGCTGTCTTCTCCACCATGTCCATAATCAAAACATAATCTAGCCATTACTCTTCTCCTCCTTATTTAACTGCTCTAAAATATCTTTTAATTTTTGTGGTATTGGTAATCCTATCTTAGCTGAATTTTCAATAATACTTATTCCTTCATTAGAAACGTAGAGTAGGAAAGTACCGCCTTGTCGCATTTCTGTGATAGGTTTGCACAGTCCCCTCCCCGAACCGTACTTACACCTCTCAATGTATACGGCTCTCCATTTATGCTTATATGACGAATTTCAATTTTTATTTTGTTGATGGATTTTTATATGACATTCTTTACATACCACAAGTGTCTTGCGACGTCTTGCAATCATTATCCTTTCCCAATGGAATTTACCTTTTAAATTTTTCACCTTGTTTATATGGTGTATTTCATATTTACCAAAACCAGTTTTGCCACATAATTCGCATTTTTCTGTTCTTAATCTATTATCTAACGTATTAACATTTGTGTTATGATATTTAGTTTTTATTGAATCTATATCTGCAATCATTTCACTTTTAAAACTATTAAGTTTTTTGCAATCTTTAAATTTAACTATTTCCATAGTTCTCATACCTTTTTTAGTTGGATAAGTTATACCCCATATTTTACCATAACGATACTTATCTATAACCTTGTAAACACTACTTTTATGTTTACAAGCAAGTGTTTTTAAGCAACTATATTCCATAAGATATACAAAATAGTTTAATTTATTGAAGTTACTAGCTAGACTATAATAGTTACAAATTCCTCTTGTTTGAGAATTATAAGTATCTAAAATTTCTAAATCTGTTAAATGTAAAAGATTATGAACTGCTCTCGGCTTTAACTCTCCTGTTACATCAACATATATTGCCCTTTTATCAAATAGAAATGCTTCAACCTTGTCTTTAAGAGGTATTGTAAGTTCTACAGAATTATTTAATGTTCTTTGCACAACACCATTAGCTTTACGTTTTACTTGTTGATTTCGTCTTATGGATATATCATATCCTAAAAACCCTGCAGTTTCTGAACTATGGGTTATTTTTGTTTTTTCATCTGATAATTCTAACGCCAAATTTTCACTAAGCCATTCTTTAATATTTTGCTTAAACCATATAGCTTCTTCTTTCGTTCCACTTATTCCAATAAGAAAATCATCAGCGTATCTTATATAAACCAACTTTTTATCCGTATTGTCTTTATATGGTAATGTACGTTGTCTTTTTTGCATTTCTTTGACAGTATCAATCCATTCCTCTCTATATGGACTATTAGGATTATCATTAATCTTTTTCTTTAGACGATTAATTTTTCCTGTAATACTTCCATAAACTGTAGTACATTTTTGTTTAGATGGTTTATCAAAATTTTTCTTTAATTCACCGATTTTGCAGTCAAATTCATGCAAGTAAATATTTGCTAGAATAGGACTTAAAATTCCACCTTGTGGCGCACCGCTGTAGGTGTTATGATATTTCCATTGTTCAAGATATCCCGCTTCAAGAAATTTTCCGATTAAGTTTATAAACTTTGAATCCTTAATTTTATAAGCAAGTATTTCTAACAACTTTTTATGCGCAATGTTATCAAAGCACCCTTTTATATCCCCTTCTATAAACCATTTTGTACTACGAAAATCTTTTGATATTTGTGAAAATGCAGTATGGCAACTTCTATTGGGTCTAAAACCATGTGAATTATTCCTAAATACAGGTTCATAAATTGGTTCTAATATTTGCCTAATAACTTCTTGTACTAATTTATCACGAAATGAAGGAATACCAAGTGGTCGCATTTTACCATTTCTTTTTGGTATGTATGTCCTTCTCACTGGTTTAGGTTCATAAGTTTGATTTTTAAGGTCATTTATTATTTTCCTTATATATTCAAGGCTAAATCCATCAGCAGTATCATTATCAATTCCTTTAGTTGCAGCACCGTTATTTGCATAAAGATTTTTATAGGCATTCATGTAAATATCCTCTCTAAGCAGATATCGATACAACCTTGTAAATACTCCATCATTATGTTCTTTTGAACTCTTTGAAATTCGTTCTAAAATTACTGATGTTGGTTTCATTTGAGGTTTCTCCTCCCTTTCATCTATTCCTTTTAGATTTGCATAAACTGTTTCCCTTCGCCATGTAGTGGTCATTATCCACCTCAAACTACTACGGAAACTCCGTAACCTTGTAGGATATTCAAACCCATAAGTTATAGCCTTTTGGCATTCCTATTTAGGTTATCCCCAGTTAACATTGTTACTTGGTTGTAGGATTGTCGGTTTTGCTTTTGTTTCTTTAACACTAGTTCTCTAGCTTGTGGCATGGTATTTGTAATTACGTCAATAACTTCTACATATTTATTGACCTATCATACACAAAGTTTCAGGCTAATTTCTTTGCTCCTATTTTAACGGACACTCGAAACTCACATTCACCAAACATAGGTTAAACCTCATATCCTTTTGCCATTGCGGTTCAGTAGTACCCTTTAGCCTTTAGGTAACTTTTCCGCTTTCCTGTCGTGCTTTGTTCCCGTATCAGCTTTCGCCTTTCGGTTAGACAGGTTGGCTCTCTCGTAATTATGAGAGGCGAATCCTAATTCGCTATTAACAATGCCCTATCTGGGCGCACGTAGAAAAAAATAACAGCAGTACGAATTGCACTACCGTTTCCAATCAAGTGAACATCTATTATATTTCCTATGCCTACAAAGGTAAAAATTAAAACCTTCTTAAAAATCCCTCTAAACCCTACCTCACTTGATAGCTTTCTTTCTAGCACAGCTACCATTAAGCCTGTTATATAGTCAATGATAACAAAGGTAATCAGTACATACATAAAGCCATCAACTCCTCCCAAAAACCAACCAATATAGCCACCAATAGCAGCAAATATTGCTTGAATAAAATTAAATGTGTTTTTCACTTTACATCTCTCCTCTTTCTACATTTTTATTAATGTGGTGGCATATCTAGTGGATTAACATATTCACAGTTAAAATCATACTGAATTTTCATAGTGTTTGTTGGAGTTTTTGTTACCGGTTCTGGAAGGCGTGTATGAGCAGCTGCTGGAACTACATAATATTCAGAAATAGAACCATAATTCATTGAACTATAAGCAAAAAGTGTTTGTCTTGCTTTATCCCAACAAATACTGTAATAGTAACAGGAAGTTAAATCAGTACTTCCATAAATGCTTAGATCTTCATTTACTTGAACACATCTACTACCATATATCATTACCCATAATTTATTATTAGGTATTTCAGTTATATATCCTCTATAAGATGTTCCAGAATAAACATCAGCTTTACTTACAAACGTCCCATCTTTATTATATTTAGCTATGCAGTTTTTATATTTAGAGCTTGAACCTGAGGTATCAGTACATCCATTATATGATATAAATATATAATTAGCTGTTACAGCTATATCCGAGTAATCTACACTAGAAACTAAATCTCCAGGAAGTACTGCACTTTTGTTATAGGATGCAATAACATTGAAACTTTTATCTGTCTTTTTAAATGACCCATCGCTAATAAGGAGCCAAAAGTTTGTACCATCATAAGCTATTGCTTTTGTTGCTACACTTAAGGTTATATCACTTTTTCTCTGCTCAGTTACTTTGTCATAAACTATAATAGTTTTGTTGCCTGGAGTTAAATAATACAAGTTTGTTTCATCTACACATAAATTGCAACTTGATAGATTAGCCGAAGATGTACCTACAACTATACTGTTTTTTAAGTATACCTTATTTATTACAGGCGGCTGAGCTTCACTAAGACTACTTGCTCCTCCAGTCCAATATATGCTTTTGAAAGTTCCGTTTGCTGCATGGGTAGGAAAATCAATTACAAAGTGCTTTAATCCAGTAGACCTTGTCCATTCCCCTTTGTTAACAGTCCCCTTTAAAATGTCACTACCGCTATAAGTGTACCACCCATCTGCATAACCTATAATATCCCCCCAAGTCCAATAATCATAAGGATCTTCTGGTATATCTCCTGTTGTTAAAGCCATTACTCTAAATGGATAAGTGTAATAAATATCTTGGAGTAGGCTCTTCTGCGTATTATCAAGCATTGGATAATAAAATCCATCAAGATAAGCTATGTTTCCAAATGCCGCTGATATCCTATTTTCACTTTTCGCCTCATATGTCTGCTTTCCTGTAAGTGAATCATATAACTTAACTGTAGCAGTTCCTGTAAAGGGCATTATTAGTTTTTTCTTTAACACTTCAATTTTAGTACCTTTTATTAAATCTTTGCTGTAGGCTAAACTTTCTTTAAAAGCCATTCTCTGTTCCTCCCCTCCATTTATTTTTAATATAAAAAAAGCCTCTACCATGTTAGGTAAAGACCTTCTGCCGTATAATCAATATTGCGAAGAATAAAATAATTTTTATTAAAATTTATCTTATAAGTATAAATAACACTATGAATATTAGTACAAAAAGAATTATACAGATATACATACTCTTTTTATCTCTATTTATGATAACCAACCTAGTTAAAACTAACATAAAAAATAAAGCACTAATAATAGATAAATTTAATATAACAATGGTCTTAATTCCGTTAGTTGCCAATTCTTTAATTGCAATAATATTTGAAAACAATATTGCAATTATACCTGCAAATACTGATAATACTTGAATATTTTTTATAATATTATCATCAAGATTTTTTTGTATATTTTCATAAGTTTTTTCAGCCTTCTGCATCTTACTTGTAAATTGCGTTTGCATATTATTTATCTCTTCTTGGTGTGGGGCAAAAAATTCATTAAATGCCTCTTCAAAACCACTCCTAAGAGCATTCGCAGATTCTTCAAGTGATTTCGTTTCTTCTTCATCTAAACATATCTTACGGTATACATTACTTCCAGATACCTGCATATGAGTTGTTAATTTAATTTTACTACTTTCTATATTAATTTCCTTTTGTGTATAGAATGAACTTCTATTAAAATCTTCGTCCTCTGTTGCATTGTTTTTGTAAGGATTCTTATCTTCAGTTACATATTCTATTAATCCTAAGCTTACAAGCCAGTTTATATTATTTTCTATGAGTTTTTTACTTTTTAATATATTATTTTTTTCAATGGCTTTATAGACCGTTTGGATATCCACTTCACTAACGTTAACCCATCTATGTTTTTCTGAATACTCTGCACTACATTTTGCAATAGCCATAAAAATCTCATAGGAATCATTTTTTTTTAATTCATCTATAAAATATTGTTCATCTCTTATCATTTATGTATCCCCTATTTTTCAATTATTTTGTTATGAAACATCAAGTATTTGGGGAACTCAGTTCCCAAAGTGTTATATTCACGTAATATCTTACAACTGTGTCTCAACTAATTCTAGTATAACATGAAATTTAAGGAGATTATGTTAATTTGCTCAATCATTTTAAAGATAAAATATACTCTATACCTACACTGTATTGTAGTTAACCCTAATTTGTTTTAGTTTTAAAATATCTGAACTTGATGTAACTTCCATATACCATGCAAATCTCATCTTTTTATTTGAAAGTCCAATGGATGTCCATTGTGCTTCAGTAATTCCTTGAAGAATAGCAACAGGCATCCCTTTTGTTTTTACATCTTGCATATTTGTTATATCTACTAATACCCATGAACTTCCATTCCAAGCTTTCCACGTAACTCCACTATCTGTACTTACTATAAAGGTTATAACTCCACTGCCAGCGTTATCTAAAGTTACTGCTGCATTGATTATATCTATTATATATGCCTCACTAAATAAAATATCTTCCTTCATATTTACAATTATAGGTTTTGGTTTAATTGTTTGAGTTATCTGTGGTGCTATCATCTCAGCTAGAGGTGACCATATTTTTAATACTGGAGAAGTAGATATAAGTCCTGTTCTTTCTTTATGGTATGTATCATCACCATAAGTTTGGAACTTTTCTGCAGTCAGTGGTAATTCTGAAACTTTAACATAACTTAAAGATACCGAATCCCAGTTCTTAACATCGTTTCCATCTACCATAAGGTATTTTATATCTGTTTGAATATATGAACCTTCTTGAATTATATATGATTTTCCTTGAGCTGCCTGTGGTATGAAAGCATAAGATCTACTGCTTTCAAGGGTTAATGTAGTAGTTCCTAGTTCAGGGTTTACAAAAGAATTTGTTCCAGTGTTAGGTATCTTCTCAATTATAAGTATCATTGCACTATCATCAAATAATATAAGTTCCCATACTAAATTAAGAGTTCCCCATGTACTGTAACTTTGATGTCCCTCCCATCTGATTCTAAAGGTAGGCTTACCATTTACAGTTTCAGCAGCATAATAAATATTATCTGCTCCAGCATCCCTTCTGTTTACTTTAAGCTGCTCTGTTGCTCCAGTAAAACCAATCCACGAATTACCATTGATATTAATAGTAGTTCTGCAGTTTACATCATTATAGAAAAAATCAAAGCCTATGTCTGGTAACTTAACTGTAGAATCATCATTATGGGAACTTAATAAGGTCATACCACTATTTCCTTTTGGTGCAATTATATTAGAACTATATACACCCATTCTACTTTACCTCCAGTTTTTCAATACTTGCAAAGCTATTAATATCTAAAAGTTCAAAACTATACATTTTGCCTATGTCTATAGGCTCATCAACTGCTGTTCCTTCATAGCCTGTTTTAAAATAAAGCCCACTATTGTCTAGTATCAATAGATTCTCATCAATTAAATATTTGTACATATACTCAGAAGTAAGATATAAAATTTCACCATATTTTTTAATTGAAACTGCATAGTTTGTACTCATTTGCTTTCCACTAGTAATTGCTGATATATCTGCTGTTTGATGAGCACTTAATATTGAGGTAGCAGGATTTTGTAATTCAGAACTAATATAGTTACCATTTGTTTTACTTAAATACAATTCACTTATATTAACAAAGCTTTGTTTCTCTGAACATTCTGCATGAGGTGGTTCTGCACTTAGCCCACCTTGAAGATTTCTTCCATCAATCATGCATTGAAGATTAAACATTGGTATAGTTACTGTCCCAGTATCCACTTTTAAAAAAACAGCTACGTAGTGTGCTCCTTTACTAACCTGTGGTATGCCAAGGGGGATACCTATAACATTATCTCCCTGCTGGAGCTTTTGTTTTGGAGCAAACGGAATATCTTTATTGTCTAACTGAATTTGAATTGTTAATGTGCAGGCTGTACTAGCAGCGCAATACATAGAAAAATTCATAGAAAGATTAGTGGATGCCACTGCAGTGACTCCAAGATATATTGGTTCAATAGCTGTTGTACCTACAGTTAAAGCCACTGGATTTGCATAATAAAGCATAGAAGTTAAAGATCCAGCTACTTTGTTTCCTAGTTCATCTATGGTAGTTTTAATAATTCCCATATCCAATTGATTTAATATACTGTCTCTTGGTTGCCCTAGTTCAACTTTTACATTTACTCCAGTTAAAACATCCTTCTTTATTTTAAGCACAGGTACTTTTACATCTATCTCAAAATCCTTATGTCTTACTATAACCAAATCTCCTACGTTAACTTTTTGAAGATGCTTATAGTTTTCATACTCCTTTGTTTTACTGAGTTCGATGAAATCCACGTCAATGCTTACTTTACTTAAACCTATTACATTTGCTGATTCTTGAGCTAGTAATCTTAAAGTAACCTCATCTTCAGCATCTTTAAACTCTACCTTTTTTATAATAGTAGATGATTGCAGAATTGAGAATTAAAAAATGTGGATAACTTTTGGAATTTTGCTTTAAAATCTGAAAAAATAGAGCACAACAAAAAGCCTTTTGGTAAAAAGGCATGCGTAGCATGGTGACTCGATATTAAATTGTGGATATGTTAATTAAGCAGCTATTTTAAGAAGTTTATTTATGCTTCTAATATATTCAGGTTTATTTATGGCGTAAGCCAGTATTACATTTATGAGTTTAGAAATAGCAGTTAAGTATAGGTCAGAACGCATAGTAGTGGTATTTACTGTTCTTGGGTGTTCAATGCATGGATTGGATTTAAAAGAAGCTATAGATCTTTCAATACTTGCACGAATAGGGTATGTTTCATCCCATTCTGAAGAATTCCTTTGAACACCAGGATAAAGTCTAAAATCTTTATCAGGATAAACATATGTCATACGACCACTTTTTGCATCTGTACAGGGATTTTCGCATGTATGATAGCATTTACCTTTTTTATCCCTAAAAGATTTTGGGCAAGTAAATTTAAATCTTAAACTTCTATTTTTACCTTTACAAAGACCTTCAGATTTAAATTCTTCGTTAGTTAATGGGCAAAGAGGAATTCCTTCAGTATTATATTCTAAACCTCTAACTTTGTTATTGGTTTGATTACGTGGGTTAAGAGGAATAAATACTTTTTTAAATCCTAAATGTTGAAGTAATCCAAAGTTATCATAACTATCGAATTCTGAATCACCCAAAAAAGTTTTAAATCTGAAATCAGAGTTTGTTTTTAGATTTTGCAAAAATGGCATAATAACTGGTTTCAATGAGGCATTATCATAGAAATATTTTTGTTCTTCTGGTGTATCAAATTCTTTTTTATCCATAGATTCATAAAAATCTTCATCAAAGAATTTTATACTTAAAGGAATGCCCAAACCATTAGTTAAAATACCAAATTTATAGAAATAACCAAAATGTCCATTAACAAAATCTAGCTTGATATTAGAATTAGCATATGCAAATTTAGGCATATTCTTATATGCGGCAGCATAAGGGTTAAAGTTTTCTTTATTTGTAGCTTTAGCATATGATTTTTGTCTATTAATTTCAGCTACAAGAGTTTTGGGGTTATTTTCTTTCACTCTTGGCTTTAATCCAGAAGTATCGTATATAAGCATAGAATTAAGATCTTTGTCAGGTGAATTATCTGGAAGATTATTATTGATGTCTTCACAAATATCAATAGCTTTAAGAGCCATAGAATCAAATAAATTAGCAATGTCAGTTTGAAAATCAGTTTTAAATCTACTGAAAAAAGATTCATCAGGTATAGATTTATAAAATCCGCAAAATTCTCTTATTTCGGTAGAAAACACAAGAAAAATTGTTAGTAAGGCAGTAGTAGGAATATGAAATATTTGCATGATTAACAAAGCTGATAATATAGAAGAAAGCTCATAATCTCTATTTTTTCCTAAATCAGCATAATAATGTTCTTTAAATGAATTAGGAATAAAGGTAGTAATATCAAAATTTTCAGCAAGTAATTTAATGAACCCTACGGGTTGTTTAGTAATCATGTGTTCTAATTCAGATTTCTGTTCAAAAATATTAAGTTGTTTAGTTTTATTAACACAAAACATGTTTATTCTCCTCTTCTGTGATTTGTTATTTTGTGTGGTTACAAATATTATCTCATGGTGGAGGAAAATATAAAAGCCTAACGGCTAAAAAGTTAGGCGAATCAACGCTTGCGGAATTCCGCAAGCGACTATTTTTTATAATAGGAAAGGGAGGATACTTTTCACTATCCCAATTAGGTACATTAATATATTTTTCAGTAAGCTTAATACCATCCTTTCCTACAGGATAAAGCTTTGTTACAACACTAGTGGTATCTACATTAAACTTTAAACCAACTATATTTTTACCCTGGGCAATTAAAACTCCTGCATCTTCTCCCATAGAATTAAGTATCCTTATATCAAAGTTATCTCTTTTAAGTTCACCACATTCCCATATATCAATAATAGAAAATATAGCTTCTACAGGATTTTTCTCTACCACACTGATTGAATTTGCAGTTATAATATCACTGTCTACTGTATATACAGCAATTAACTCACCTACTAAAGATTTCTCCAATGCGGTTTTTACACTACAATTTTCAGCTTTCATATTTTCTATAAAGTAATAGGAAAGATCATAGAAGATGTGCTTTGCCCATACCTTAGTAATATTTCTCCCATCACTATTTTTCTCTACTTTATATATCCTAAAAAGTTGTCCATCTGCTTTAATAATATTCCACTCTTCAAGGTACTTTGATTTCTTAGAATTAGCAGGATACTCTAGCTCTAATGAATAATCTCCATTTAACTCTTCATTAATAATGCAACTTAAAGCTTCACTTAACACTCCAAGACCATTACTTTCAAAATTCCCTTTAGTAGTTTTCTTATCATAAATACATATCATTATAACCACCGCCAGTTTGGTAAAAGCTCCACTTTATTAACATTTCCACTCCACTCTATAACATTTTCACCTGGTTTTAGTTTTAGAAACTCTCCTGTCATTTTTCCATTTAAATTGTTTCCTGCATCATCATAGCAATCCTGTATAACTGAATTAATTATAATTTTTTCAGATATACCTTTAAGACTTATCTGCTGTCCATTTATTTTAAAAACTATATCACCAGCACCATAAATGCTTATAATAGGCTCACTATCAATGGTTCCTGGATTAGTTGTAACTGTACCAGAAGTATTTATTGTTACTATATTATTTTCTACTGCATACTTAAAAGGTCTGCAGTTAAATATTATTGGAAATTCACTAAAAATTTTATAAGTTTGTTTAAAGTCTATGGCATTTACGACTTGAGCAATATATTTTTTATCATCTTGAAAACTAAATATCAGATCACTTTCACCTGCTGTAAAGAACCACGCCTTTATGTTATCAATCTTATTTGCAAGACTTGAATTGTCCTTTACTGAGCATTCAACAGTTATTGTTATATCCTCATAAGTTTTTTCATCAAACCTTAAATTGGAGTCTCTTCCGGGAATATTTATTATATTTATTCTGCGTTTAGGAGAAAGAAGGGTTGGTCTTTCAGATATTAAAATTCCAAAGTCATCATAACTATTCTTACCACCAAAATTAAAACTAAGCATCTTAAACTCCTCCCTTCCCCATGGCAATTCTCTGCCTGTAAAATTCTAATTCATAAGCTAATTGTTCTATATCCTTGTCTGTGTTATTTATGAAATTCTCTATATGCAGAGTAAAACTGTTTTTATTGTCTAAGTTCTTATCTTGTCTTAATGTATCAGTAACTGGTAGTGCCATTTCTCCTATCTTAGTATTAATTTTCATATCTAAAGCCAAGCCTTTTATAGCTTCAGACACAGCATGCTTATTTTTATTTATCCCATCAGCTAACCCTGACATAAAATCTGGCATCCAAGTCTCGTAATCAGTAAGTGGTCCTTCATCTGGAACAGAAAAATGTAGATAACTTCTTATCTTACTAGCTAATGCACTTACTGCATCTTCAACCTTACCTATAGAAGATCTAATACCATTGACAATTCCTTGAACAAAATCTACTCCATAGCTCCAAGCCTTAGATGGTAAACTTGCTAAATAGCTTAATGCATTATTAATACCATTTTCTATAGAACTTCTTACATTTCCTATAGTGCTGTTTACTCCATCTTTCATCCTGGTAAACATCTGCGAGCCATAGTTATATAGTCTTGAAGGCAATTGAGAAAACCAGATTAAAATAGAATTCCATATATTAAGTACTGTTTCTTTTATATTGTTGCAAAGATTTATTATAGTTTCCTTTAGTTTAGTCCAAGCACTTACAGCTGTATTTTTTATAGCCTCCCATATATTTGTTAAAGCTGTTTTTATATTATTCCATATGTTTTCTATGTCTGATTTTAACTTAGTAAAGTTTCCTGTGACTATATCAAGAATTATAAGTACCGCACCTAAAACAATGTTTTTTATAATATCCCAAGTATTTTGAAATATTGTTTTATAAAAATTCAATGCTGGGCCCAAGAAATTCTTTATACTATTAAGGCCATTACTTATAGTATTTTTTAAGTTTTCCCAAGCAGTTAATGTTGTAGTTTTTACATTTTCCCAAGCATCAGATATAGATGTTTTAATATTATTAAATACAGTTGTAACAGAATTCCATAGTTCCGAAGCCTTAGCCTTTATAGTGTCCCAGTGCTGATATATTAGCACTCCAGCAACTATAGCCAATCCAATCCCAATAACCCAAGGATTGAACACCATTCCTAAAACTTTAGACATACCACCTAATTTACCAATAGCAGTTGACACCTTACTAAAGGCACTAGATAAATTGCCAACAGCATTTATTACACTAGCCAGTCCAACTAAAACAGGCTCAACCGCTGCAATTATAGCACCTACAACAAGTATCGTCTTTTGTGTACTTTGATCTAACTTTGCAAAAGCTTGAATCCATTCATTTAACTTAGTAATTATAGGAGTTATTATAGGTAATATATTTTGCCCCATTGTAGCACCAAGTTCTTTTAAGCTTTCCTGAAACACTCTCATCTGATTAGCTGTACCTGCACCTGTGCGTTCAAAATCTCCGTGAGCATTTTTTGTTTTTTCTAGAATATAGTTATATCTAAGCTGGACCTTTTCTGCTTCAGTCATATCTTGAGTTTTCTTTTGTATTCCTTTTGAATAGGCATACTGCTGCAAATTAGTATCTGTCATTACTACACCTAACATTTTTAAGCTTTCTGTTTCACCAGTAAATATACCATTTAATGCTTCTTCAGCTTGTTTTATATCAATGTTTTTAAAACTTGATAAATCCCCAGCTAATCCGACCAAGGACATAGACATTTTTGCTGCTTCTTCTTGATTTAGCCCCATGCTTGTTGCCATGTCACCATAAAGAGCTGACATATCTAAAGCCGTTCCTTTTGCGATACCATAACTTTTAAGAGTAGTATCTGACCAATCTTTTACTTTTTGATTGACACTTCCAAAAGCAACCTCAACTTTGTTCATACTTTCGCTTGTATCTGAAGCTAACTTTACACTAGCAGTTCCTGCTGCAACTAATGGAGCTGTTAGTGCTAATGAAAGCTTAGATCCTACATTGCCTAACCCTTCACCAACAGATTTCATTTTACTTCCTATACTGCCTAAACTTTTACCTAAAGTAGTCCACTTATTGCTTTGAACTTCTATTTCTTTGTTGGCCTTTGAAAGTTCATTCTCCATTTGTGAGAGAGTCTGTTTTGCTTTATTAAGTTTTATTTCAAGTTCTTGAGTAGCTTTGCTGTCTTTTCCTTTTGTTTCAGCACTCTTAGTATAAGCCTGTTCTAATGTACTTACTTTTTGTTTCTGTAGTTCCAATTGTTTAGCAAGGCTTTCTGATTTTAATTTAAGTCCCTCTATTCCCTTTGCATTTTCTCCTAATGCTGCAGTATTGGCTTTAAACTCACTATCAAGAACTTTAAGATTTCTATTTATACTACTTATACCATTTTGAAAACCACTGGAATCTAAGCCTATTTTCACAGCTAAACTTCCAAGTTCTTCTGCCACTCTCTCACCACCTCTACAAAATATTTAAAACAGAATTTAAGTTCTGCCTGTATTCCTTGTTAGCTCTGTAAATTAAAATATCGAAATAATAAAATATATCCATCTCGTCAATATCATTTAATGTCCAACTCTGCTCTAAAAGCTGAGAATAAATTTCTTTTATAAAATCAAGCGGAGATAGCTTTTTATCACTATCTCCGCTTACTTGTTTGGGAATTCCTCCAATTTACTTCCCATAGTTCCTACTATTCCATTTATGCTGTCATTAAGAGTTTCTATAAGCTTATCTGCATCAAGCCCATCATAAAAATCATCTCTGCTGAATTTATTACCATAAAGCTCTACTACAAAATCAACTAAGCCATCTAAATCCTTTGTTTTTAAATTATTGAAGTCTACATTTTCATTTACCTCTATTGCTTTTCTAAGCATTCTTGTTTTCACCTTAGGCATTACATAAGTCTTGTCATTCAATATTAATTCCAAATTCTATACCTCCCATCCTTAATGTTAAGCTACTGGAGCATATACATTGGTAAACCAAGTAGTTCCACCTGCAAATCCACTATCTTCATCAGCAGTGTACTTCCATTTTCCATCTGCTCTTGTAAGAAATGTACCTTTAAGTTTTGGTGTCTGGAATTTAGTTTTGTCTTCCTGTGTTGAGTGTTCTTCTTCTGGTTCACTAAATTTACCCTTAAGAAGCCAAACATATCTGTACTTTCCATTAGCCTTCTTTATCTTAAAGCCAATAGCTATATATGGAGCAATATCATCAGCTTCATAACTCATCACCTTACTTGTAGCATCTAGAGTATGTCCAAGTAAAATTGCCTGAACTTCTAAAGGTAAATCCTGAATTTCAATTTCCACATCTACTTCACCCATACTGGATACCGTTTCTACTGCTCTATTATCAGCATAGAGAGTATCTGAATTACTCTTAGGACTTATTTTTACATTTATTGCTGGTGAAATTAATTCTGGTGTACCATAAGTTATTGTTGCTTCATCTGTTAAAACCGCATAAACCAAATTCTCTACTCCTATAGGAGCACTATTTACTATTTGTGGCATAGATTATTACCCCCATTCTTCTAATTTAAATAAAAAAATCTAATTGCTTTATGATATATCTTTGTATCACTTTCAAATAAATCAGCCGCAGAAGTTCTTATAAACCCTGCGGCCTCCATAGCATTTTTCACATTTTCTATAAGCTCTGTATAATCATTTTTACTCCATACATCTATCTGAATATAGTAACCTGTAGCCTTTTCTTCATTATCAGCATACTGCTCACCTTTCTCTAAGTAGTTAAAGAAGGTTATATAGATACTTTGTTTTCCATTGTATCTTTGAAATGAAACTGGTACATTGAGAGATTTCAAAGCTTCAATTACTAACTTATTTATCACTTGAGGCCCTCCTTCAAAGTTTCAGCTATAGTTCTTTTTATGTTGTTCTTATTTTTCTCATAAGCTGGCTGCAGAAAGGGTCTTGCAGGCATTTTAGATGTCCCGAATTCAATAAATTTCCCATAAAACACTGCTGAGTTATCTCCTCTATCTACACCTACAAGGATATATTTCATTCCATCTTTCTTTTTTACATTAGTTATCTTAAGACCTTTTCTCAGCTTACCACTTCTATTTTTAAAGGCATTTGTTGCTTTTGCATCCTCAAGTACAGGCTCTGCAGCATTTTTTAGTGCTTTGTTTTCAAGTTTTCCTAAGTTTGCACCTATCTGTTGAAGCTTGTTTAGTATTTCGTCAACACCAGTAAGTTCTATATTAGCCACTATTCTCAACCTCCATGCCCTTGATTTCTATAAACTTATTTCTATATTTGATGTTATCTATAGAATTTATGTTGTACTGATTTCCCTTAAAAAGAATTCTCATAGAAGTGTCAATTTCCTCTGTGTATCTTATAGTAAACTTAACAGTATTTTCTGCCTGAACAGCTGCAGCTTCGAAGTACTCTCTACCATGAAGATTTTCAACTTTTGCCCATAAATCCTTAAAATCACCCCAGGTTTCAACTTCAAAGCCATTCTCATTTGTTATAGTTTCTAAGCCTTGAAGTGTAATCCTATTTTTTAATTCCTCTGACTTCATACTGGTATCACCACCGTAAAACAAAAAACTGTAGTAATCAAAACCACAGTTTTTATCATTTCAATAACAATATGTGTAATATTAAGTTTAAATTTCATATGATTTATCTTCATCAAGCCAGTCTTTATATTTATCTAAATCACTTTTAACTTGTTTAATTACTAGTCCTAGTACTAAAGCATCATCAACAAGCCCACCAGGTAAAAAATCAGGAATAATATCTACAGGAGAAACAAAATACAATAATCCAATTATAATGACTATAATTGAACCTACTGGAATATCTTTATAATCACCAGATATCCAATCTCTTATAAGTCCAAACAACAATTGAACATTTTCCCATATTTCTTCCAAAGGTCCCTTTTTATTTGCTTTCTTAACAGCTTCATCTAGTAGCTTCTTAGCTTTCTTCTTATCTTTTGAGTACTCCTTAGCCTTACGCCCAAGTTTTTCTTTGATATTATCAAAATTTATATCCATGACCTTTCATCCCCCGCGCAAATAGTGTTATTTATCTCAATAATACTATATTTTTACAAGTTATTCAATGATTATCAATATTCTTTATCATATCGGTATCACCCTATTCATAGAAAGAAGTGAGTTTCTTGCTTCTTCAAGCTTTGCTTTTTCCTCTGGTCTATAGTCATCATAAAGTAACTTCATTTGCAGAATGATTGCCCACTTAATTGTTTCTGGAACTTTATCACCAATATCTCCATACCCTGCAACTATTCTTGCCCTTACAGCATTTACTAATTGAAGTTCAACTACAGGCCAGTGCTTTCCTCTATTCAAAACAACTCTATTTACAAAGCCATCTAAATCAGCAATGTAATTACTTTCATCAAATAAATACTCCTGTCTATTATCATCATAATATTTTATACTTTCCACCTTTTGTACCGGTGAGCAGCTATTAAAAACTATAGCATTACCATTAGGGAAAGTATCCAAAACAAGCTCTAATGTCTGAGTTATATATTTTCTATTTTGATAATCTTCACACCATTCCCTTGCTTGTTTTATAAGACTTGATATAAGTAAATCATCATCACTTCCGTCTACTCTTAAATGATGCTTTGCTTCCTCTAAGGTTATCGGTTCAACTATTGGTTGAGTTATTATTTTTATTGCCATTTTTATCACCTCAAAAGAAAGGACCCAAAAGGCCCCTTGTATTAATCAACAACTACAGATGAAGGAACATCTCCAGCATATTTACTGTCCAAAATAAACTCTGCACAAGCAAAATTAGTAACCTGAGTACTTGCCCCAATTCTTACATTTAAACAAGTGAAGCCATCATTTACATCAAGCCTTGCAGGATCTATATGAAATACCACCTGTTTATTCTTTGCAGTATTTGCTACGGTGTAGCTTACCCCATCGTTTTGCCTTATAAGTGAATCCCCTAAGGACACATCCTCGTTAGCCCATACTGGAACGCTATTTGTTAATGGCTTTGCCCCAGTTCCTGAAACATCCTTTGCCTGATAGAGAGAAATCTGTGTTGCATGTCCTACTTCTTGAGTTAAATTTACAACAACTGTACCTGTAATTACATTTTTTAAACTTACATAATCACCTGTTATTGCAGCATTAGTAGTTTTGGGTTCTAATGCCTGAACTATCTTATATTTTTCGACTAAATTCATGGTTAAATCCTCCTTTTAATTTTGAATTTAAGTAAAAGAAAAAGACCTGCATTTGCAAGTCTATATTGTACTTTTGTGTTATTTTAAAATTGTTACATCATGATTCAATTAACACTACTATAATTTATGATAAATCTAATCTACAAATTGGAGTTTACTGATTAATTGAAGTTGTTATGCAATATCTCATTGAAGATGTGCTTTTTATTTTTTCTTTGGTTTAAATAAAGCACTATATGCTTTAACATCTGGGTCATTAATCAGCCATCCAAATTTCTTTAGAAACTCTATCTTTTCTGCTATTGTTTCAAGTAGTTGCACCGACTCTTTTCCAGGTAACCGTATATTTTCCTTGTTATCAAAATATTTACTCTCTGCCCCGAAGCGGAGAATTTGTGGTATCCCATCCTTTATAATTTTACGGAAAGTTACTTTTGCATAGTCTCCTGTTACAAAATCATCTCCTACTAGACCATCCAACAAACCTTTGTTTAATTTTTCAAGGACAATTTGCTCTAATTCATCTTTCATATCAACATCTTACCTTTCTCAAATTGGAATTTAACTGTAGTTTTTCACGAAAGCCCTCCGCTCTTTTGGTTGTCATTATTATTGCTTTTTAAGTTTAACCGTTGTAGTCGTGCCCATAGCGGAAGCTTCATAGCTTAATACTCCATTTTGGTATTTCATAGTTTTAGTATCATCACTCGAAGCAAGTAAAGCGCTTTCAGTTTTACTATGGTCATTTTTTGAAGTCCATGAATAAGGTTCGTCAGCAGTTGTTGGAGCGACAAAAGAACCAGCCCAATAAAGTGATTTTGTATCGCCCTTATCACTTACCCAGTAAATTGTAATCGTATCACCACTTATTGTTGCAGCTTGATAAGAGTCAGCAGATTTGCTATTTTCTTGTTTCCATTCACCCGTCAAGTCAGGTATTTGCTTTTTAATGGTATTACTAACATTGCCAGTGCTTGTCGGCGTGGAGCTACACCCAGTAAATATTGTTATGAGCAGAGCCACGCAAAGGCTAATTATCGCCAGTTTTTTTATTTTCATTTTCATTATCCTCCTATTTTTTAGTATAGTCTTAACTTAAGAAAGTATCTGACAAATTGGAATTTGTAAGTTTCTCATTTTGCTCAACTTTTCCATTTCATAACAAACTCTATTTCCCCAGTATTTTCATCTACTTGCTCTGTAGAAATTGTAAAACCTTCTCTTAAATAAAATCGTAATGCACCCTCGTTCTTCTTATAAACACATAAAGACAATTCATTGTTCTTACATTTTGAATAATCAAGCAATAGTTTTCCAATTCCTTTTGACTGGAAATCACTTGACACAAATATTCCTGCTACAAAACCTTCCATTAAACCAATAAATGCCTGTACCTCGCCATTCTTCTCATATACATAGATTCTTGCTTTAGGCATCATTTCCTTAACTGCTCCAAAATTATCTTTCCAATATTTACTATAAATAAAATTATGTGCCAAAATATTTGTATCAAGCCATAGTTGCATTATCCTATCAATATCCGTTGTTCTAAATTCTCTAATCATTAGTTAAGCTCCTTGTTAAATTATAATTTACCGACTTGCTCTATAATTCTAACTCGTTATAGAAAATTATACCACAAACATTACCAATTCCATAATTATTTGTGGTATGTTTTATCAATTTCTATCTATCCCCTAAAGTTACAAAAGGACTTAATGGATTTGCCCCCTTATAAGGCATTATTGGTTTATTCTTATATGGCATTCCATTGAATTTATAAATGAACCTAAATACTTGTTCATCATATAAAAATCTTACATGAATAGAAACATCTGAAGTTGGTGCTTTCTTATCTATTCCAATATACTGAGTTGGGTCCGCTAAGATTATATCTCCCTTTTTACCGAGTACAGAGCATTGCTCTATTGGAATAATTGGTCTATTAAGTAGTGTTGAATACTGAGAAGTTGCAGCTCCACCAGATGGCATAAACACAGGTGCTCCACCAGTTCCAATATTAAGAGCCATAGTATAAAGCTGTGGCTCTATCTCTTGATTTATATACCATACTGCATTTGCTCTAAGTCTAGCAGGCATTGAACTCCACATTTTAAGTATGTTTTCATATTTAATAGTTCCTGCGGCTTGGCTTGTTTCTTTAGGAACTGTTACAAGAGCATCTGAATTAAGTATTCCAAGAGGCATTCCAACACCAGTACCATTTATAATGGCATCATCAATCTTAAAGCTCATTTCATCTGCATAAGCTTGCCTCACAATAGCTTCAAGTGCTGTTGTATCTTGAAGAAGATCATCAGTAACATAGCAAAGTGCTAAAAGCTTTTGAAGTGACATTTCGATTTCTTTAAACTTAGGTTTACTTTGAGCAGCAGTCTCAGCTTCAGCTACCCAGTAAGCTTGAACTCCACCCCATCTTGAACCATTAGCTCTGCTGTTTTCATCAATACCAAGTGCTCTAAGTCTATTGGTATTAGCACCAATTGGAATCATTCTAATCCTATTTGCTACTTGGCTTTGCGTCATCATAGATTCAAAGAGATCATTAATAAAATCATTCTCTAACAAGAATCCCCCTTCAGATGCAATGCTTTCGTTTAGTCCTGTAGCTGAGTTCTGATAGGATAATCTATTATCCACTCTTCCACCTGGACTTGAAGCCTTAGCTACTGCACTTAAAAACTCACCCATGCCCTTCCACTTCTTTTCGTTATGGTTTTTAGGTTGTGCATATATTGGCTCATTTACTGGAGTTTGTGCCTGCTTTTGCTTCTCAGCATCTAGCACATCAATTTCCTTTTGAGCTTCAATCTTGGCTTTATGAGCCTTTATTTCAGCAAGCTTTGCATTGATTTCATCAGCTGTAGCATCCTCTTTACTTATAAGGTTCTTTGACTGTACTTCTAATTCATTTAACTTAGCTAAAAGTTCTTTCATTTTTTCTGACATTTACATTACCTACCTTTCAAAATAATAAATGCCCTAAAGTTCACACTCTAAGGCAAGTTTTGCTTTTAATATTTCCATATTTTTATTGTCTGGTTCTAAAGCTTTGAGCTTTTTACTATACTGCTCTAGGAATTGTCTTGTATTGCTATTTACACTGTTTTGAATAGCAAACCTACTAAACATAAAGGAGTTTTCCACTAGCTCAGTATCAGTTTCCTCTTTATCTTGTGTATAAAGTATTCCATCTACGAACCCTTCACTTACTGCTTTCTTAGCACTCATCCATGTTTCTTCATCCATCATCTGTGATATTTTTGCTCTAGATTTACCTGTTTTAAGCTGATATGCATTAATTATGGTTTCTTTAACTTCATCAAGTACATCTGCACCATGTCTTAAATCCTTAGCTTCACCTTGAAAGTTTCCCCAAGGGTTATGAATCATAAGAATTGAGGTTGGAGACATAAGTATTTCATCCCCTGCCATAGCTATAACAGAAGCTGCTGAAATTGCTACTCCATCCACCTTTACTTTAACTTTTCCTTTGTGTTCTTTTAGTGCTGTATAAATCCTTGAAGCTGCATAAACATCTCCTCCATAGGAATTAATCCAAACATTTATGTCTTTTCCTTTATACTGAGTAAGTTCTGCCATAAAGCCTTTGGGAGTAACATTCTCTATTCCAAAGAGCATGGACCAAAAATCATCATCCATGGCAATATCACCATCAATTCTTAGATCAATCTCCTCTGAATTTTCTTCATTGTTTTTGAAATTCCAAAACGGCACTTCTATCACTTCCCTTCATTAATTAAATTAAATACCTCTTCCCTAAGAGCCTTTATTTGTTCCTGCTGTTTTCCTGCCTCACTCATATTTAAAGGTTCAAGGTATCGGTCTCCATTTTCTATAGGGTTCATATTTTCAAGCCTTCTAATATCATTAACAGAAAGCCATCCCCACTGCCTTCCTTGTGCATACGCCTCATATCTTGATTTGATATCTCCCCTTAAAAGTCCACTTATATTGAATTCAAAGTATCTGTTTTTTCTTCTTGATTCAGGAGATAAAAGCTGTAGATTTAGATTTTCCTCCCACCTCTTAAACCAAGGTAGCATGGTGTACATTATAAACTCTAAGCTTTGGTGCTCTATGTTATTGTTTGTGGCCCTTGTTAAATCCTGCACCAAGTGAAGTGGCACTCTAAACATCCTGCAAACATCCTCAATTCTAAATCTCTTAGATTCTATAAACTGAGCATCAGTAAGTTTCATAGTTATTTCCTTAAACTGTCCACCACCTTCAAGTATCATAGGAACACCTGCATTTGAAAGACCTGTATAATTTTTAGTTATATCCTTTTTAAGTCTTTGAAAAGCTTCATCTCCTAGCTCATTAGGGTATTGAAAGATACCGCTTGTTGAGGCTCTATTATGATAAAAGTTACTTTCAAATTTGTCCTGTGATAAACCTATATCAATGGTTAAAGCAGCATAGGTTAAAGGTGTTATTCCAACATAACCATCTAAAGTTAAACCAGGTATATGAAGTATCTCATCTCTTGTTTTTGCCTCCTGCTTTCCATCAATAAAATATAAAAGCCTTCCTGTAGTTTTATCTATATCAATTCTTACTCTTTCCCAGGAGATAGGTCTAAGCTCTAAAAGCTCTCCATGCATATTAAAAACCTTTTGTGCTATCATATTTCCACCAAGGTTGATATTGCTCATTCCAAATTCCTTAAACTGACTCGGCGTCATCTCTGCATTTGGCGCATAATGAAGAACACCATATTCAGCTGCATCTGTTATTTGCTTTCTATTGCCATCACTATCCTTTTCATAAAGCATTATAGGACAGCTTGCTAAGGTTTCTGAAAGTACCCTATTACAAGCAAAAACTGCTGAAAAGCTCATAGTTGAGTCAGCAGTAATTTTTAGATTATCATTTATTCTAGCTTCTTCCCCACTCAAAAAATCCTGCGAATATTTTTGCAGGACTTCAAACAAAGCATTTTGTGGAGATAAAAACAATTTAACTCTATGTTTAAACTTCAAAGCACCACCTCCTAATCCAGTAAGCTTCTCATGCCACGTTTTTCATAAATATTTTCTTTTATTGCTTTTCTAACGGCTCTATCCAAAGCCATAATTAGTGCTACCACACCATCTATCTTCTCAGTGGACTTTTCTTTATCAGGCTTAATGTTACCTGCAGGATCAGTTCTAACATAAACATTATCCATCATCCAAGATAAAACTGGGTGTCCTCCATGAGCTATCTTATTTTCAAGTGCAATTTTCATAAGCTCTTTTGTTGGTGGACTCATGTCCTTATAGCCTTGTCCAAAAGGAACTACTGTAAAGCCTAAGCCTTCTAAGTTTTGAACCATCTGAACAGCTCCCCATCTATCAAAGGCTATTTCTTTAATATTGAACTTTTTACCTAACTCTTCAATAAAACTTTCAATGAAACCATAGTGAATAACATTCCCTTCAGTTGTTTTAAGAAAATCTTGCTTTTGCCATACATCATATGGCACATGATCTCTTTTAACCCTAAGCTTTAAGTTCTCCTCTGGAATCCAAAAGTAAGGTAGAACATAATATTTATCATCCGTTGGAGTCGGTGGAAAGATTAACACAAAGGCTGTTATATCATTAGTACTTGAAAGATCAAGTCCTCCATAACATTCTCTGCCCTTAAGCTTTTCTATGTTAACCTCAAAGGAACATTTATCCCACAAGTCCATTGGCATCCAACGTACTGATTGCTTCACCCATTGATTAAGCCTAAGCTGACGAAATATATTCTCCTCAGCAGGATTTTCTTTTGCATTTAAAACTGCTGCTCTAACCTTTTCAATATCGATGGTATGTCCTAAGGATGGATTTGCTTTATACCAGTTTTTTTCGTCAGTCCAATCTGCATCCTCTTTAATTCCATAGATTACTGGATAAAAAGTTGGGTCTATTTTCTTACCTCTTAATAAATCATCTGCTTTTTGATGAACTTCATAACAAATAGAATTTCTATCTGTGCCTGCTGTAGTAATTAAAAAGAACAGTGGTTGCTTTCTTGCATCTCCACTGCCCTTTGTCATAACATCATATAACTTTCTATTTGGTTGAGCATGAAGCTCATCAAAAATAACTCCATGAACATTAAGGCCATGCTTTGTATAAGCTTCAGCTGAAAGCACTTGATAAAAGCTACCAAGTGGCATATATACTAATCTCTTTTGAGAAATAACTGGTTTTATTCTTTTCTTAAGTGCTGGGCACTGGTCCACCATATCGATAGCTACATCAAATACTATGGAAGCCTGCTGTCTATCTGCCGCACAGCCATAAACCTCAGCTCCCCACTCATTATCTGCACAGGTAAGATATAACGCTATAGCTGCTGCGATTTCAGATTTACCATTCTTCTTTGGTATTTCAACATAGGCTGTATTGTATTGCCTATAACCATCCTCTTTAACCGTACCAAAAATATCACTAACGATTTTATCCTGCCAAGGGAGTAGATCAAAGGGAACTCCATGCCACACACCCTTTGTATGCTTTAGATTGTTGATAAACCTTACAGCTCTTTGAGCCTTCCTTTCATCAAACATTAGCTACCCATCCTTAGCAAATCTTCCATTGGGTCAGTGGCTTCTCCTCCTGCTGTTCCCGCTTTTATTCTTGTTCTAGCAGAGGGCGTTAACCCAAACTCTGAACAGAAGTCCTTCATAATTTTCAAGTAGGTTTGTGCTATGGATACTTGTGGCACCTGCTGAATATACCCTGATGGGGTTTTAAAAATAGTACCATGCTTTGTTAGAAATTCTTCTGCTTCCTTCCACCTTGAATAGGCTTGGCAGTACCCTGCAAAAGCTGCTGAATCTACTTCCGTTAAAACACCAATTTGCTCTAAAATCTTTGACATTCTTCTCCACTCTTTTTTAGCCTCAGGCTCAAGCCATGACGGACATTTAGGTGCCTTCTTCTCTGGCTTTGGCTCATTTAGATTAAGTGGTCTTTTACCTGGATTTCCTTCTAGCACCTTTAGTGCTGTTGGCTTTGGCTTTCTTCCTCTTGTCGCCATGGTATCACCTCCTTTTTTGCCTAAAAAATAGAACCCTAGTGCTAAGGTTCTATCTTTATATGTTACTTTACTTTTATTCCTTTATAGTTATAATTTCCTCGCTTTACTTCTTCCTGTTCAGCTTCAACTGCCTCTTTATAATCAGCTTCCTTGGTTTCCTTCTCCTTGCAGGTAAGGCAAATGCAATCCTCATTAAACATAGACATTATCCTGCCCTTCTCCAAGCTACCACCACATCTATCACAGCTCTTTTGAGTAAAAAACTTATCCATTTATTTTACCCACCTACTATCTACCTTTGATTCACTCTTAGCTTTTCTAAGTGTTTCCTTAGATATTCCCCAGTCCTCAAAACCTTGAGCTATTGTATTATAATAAATCTCCGAAGACTCGCCTATGCCTTTATTAACCATCACATATACAAAAGCCTTAAATACATTTCCTGCAGCATCTATGGTTTCAATATTTATTCTTTCATAGAGCCTCGGATATCCTTCATAAATATCAAGATTCTTTAGGTCTCTCACTGAAACCTCGTAGACTGCACCTTCAACAATATCACCAGCACTTTCAATAATATCAGCCACTCTATTGAACACTAGCTTATATCCCTTTAACTTTACCTTTGAAATTGGAATTGAATCTGGACACCTCTTTTTCATTTGAACCATATTTAGGTTACTACCATAAGCAAAATACAACATTTTCATTCCTACTTTCTATATTTTATACCAAAACACTCAGATGGTAGGCTTAGAATAATTTGTACCTTCCTTTGTAGCTTCAAGGTTATTCCCCTGAAGCTATTCTCTCAGGTCTTCCATTTCTAAAGGCACTGTCACCTTCTAAATCCGCCAATAAATGAAGCCTTGCTGTTTCAAATTCCTCACCTATAAGTCCAAGTCTTAAAAGCCAAGTTCTAAAGGTGTACTTTTCATTGGTGGTTTCAGTTTTTCTTGGGCTTGCACTCTTTTGTGAAATTGCTTGGTGACTCATTGCCAAGCAAAACTGAATGTAGGCTTTAATTTTTCCTGCATGGGTTGTTCCGTTGAAAAGCCTAAACTCAACTGTGTTTCCTTGAAAGGTTGGGTGAAGGTTTAAGCCAAAGTATCTGCTTGGGTGGTAATGTGTTCTTCTATCTCTGCCCCAGCCTTCGTACCAAAGGTCTTCAAGCTTGTCTAGGCTTGTTGGCTTTCTTTTGTTTAGCTTTTCTAAAAAGCTTGTGCTAACCTTCTTGCAATACCTGCTTTCCCTTGCCCTATCCACCTTTAAAGCTTTATAAATCAAATCTTCTTTGCTTGCCATAATGTTTACTAGGTTTCTAAGGCTTTTGGCTGTAAAGTTATACTTACCAATGTGAATGTGAATTCCAGTGCTTGAATTTGCAAAGGCTCCTGCTTTTCTTAAGTCTCTTACAATCCCCTGTACTTTTTCTATATCTTCATAATGGCAAATTGGGGAAACTACTTCAACTCTGTACTTTTCATTGGCTTCAATCACTCTGCCGTTTTCTTTTCTTTCAGGCTTTAGGCTTGAATCATTTACAACCTTCCAAGCTTTACTATTTGACTCTTTAATCTCCCAAGTATCGTAGGCTCCGCCAATGTATCTTTCTGTAGCTTCAAGCTCCTTTGCTATAACCTCAGCTGCCCTTTGTCTTGTAAGACCTGTTAGCTCAATTTCAATTCCAAAGGTTAAGTACTTCATCATTCTTTCTCCTTACTACCTGTGTGTTTTTGGTAGTCTATATATCACTCTAAACACACATAATAGCAAGTAACTTATTGATAAAAAGTAAATATTTGTACATAAATATTTCAAAGAAAAAAACTGCCTACTTAGCAGTCAATTCCTTCACCTTACTAATTATTCCCTTGCCTCCTAAAGGCACTGTTGCCGCTTAGGTTGCGAAGTAAAACACTCCTTGCACCTTTGTACCTATTACCGATAAAACCAAGCCTTAGAAGCCACGTTCGCATTGTAAACTTCTCATTATCACTTTCCTTTTCCTTAAAGGAAGTATGCTTTAGCTTTATTGCTCCTTCATTTAATGCATTGGCAAATTGCAGCTTTATTTCCTCATCCTCTAGGCTGTTTAAAAAGTCAAAGCTTAAGGCTTTCTTATTAAAATCAAACCCTATACCTTTAACCTTATCAAGTCCTAGCCTTAAGGCTTCAGCTTCAAACTCATCAATGGTTATGATTCTAACACTGTTTATGCCTTCTATAAAATCTTGAGCAACAATATCCGCCTCTGCTCCTATTGCCTTTTTAATTAGTCTCTGCTTGCCGCTTATCATGTTCACTAGGTTCCTCAGGGTTGCACCTGTATGCCCCTCCATACTTAAAGTAACCTGTGTGCTTGAGCTTTCCACTTTTACATCTATCTCTGTTCCTCTTAAAATTATTTCAAGCTGTAGCTCCAAGCCTTCTTCATTTTTAATTTTGCCTTCTCTATCTACAATTAGAATTTCACCATGGTTTGTTGTAATTTGATAAGCAAAGCTTGGTACTCCTAAGTATTTAGGCTTCACACCAAAGTGCTCTCCAAGTGCCTTTAATATTTCTTTTTTATCCATCAATAAAACCTCCTGTACTTTTGTTATATACATATATCACTCTAAAGTACAGATACATCAAGTCTTTCATAATCTAAAAAAAGCCCTTTATTTGGGCTTTCTTCTACTTTCCTATTGCTGTATACCTTGGGTATGTATAACCTTCTGAATTTACTAAAATGCTTTTCTTTGTTTTTATATTTTTAACTCTTATGCATCTTAACTCTCCCTTTTCGTTGCAACCGCCATCTTCTTTGGTTATCCAAGGCTGGTCCCTGCAAAAGTCTTTTCCAAATTCTTTAAATTCCCCATCACTTAGTTCAATTTCTTTTGTAACTTCGTATGCTGTTCCTTTAACTCCATCTTCAATTGCTTCTTTTGTAAGTTCCTTTAGCTCCTTTAAATTTAAAACCTTTCTTCCAAATAATGCTCTCATTTCAAAACCCTCCTGCATTCCTCTGGGGTGCGTGAAGATTATTAATCTTCACGTTCCATGTGTTTTTTTGTTATACTATATATCACTCTAAAACACATATATATCAAGCATTTCATTCACTTTTAGTAACATCTTTATATGCTATTTTTTCACCATCTCTAAGTAAGACAACCCCTTCTTCTCCTTCAGCTTCAATATATCTTTTAACAATAACATCACAGTATTTTTCATCAAGCTCTACTGCATAACAAATTCTACCTGTCTGCTCACAAGCAATTAAAGTAGAACCACTCCCTGCAAAAGGCTCATATATAATACAGTTAGTCATGCTGCTATTTTGAATTGGATAAGCCATTAAAGGTACTGGTTTCATTGTTGGATGGTCTGGACTCTTTGTTGGTCTATCAAAATTCCATACAGTTGTTTGCTTTCTATCTGCATACCATCTATGCTTTCCTGTAGGTTTCCAACCATAGAGCACAGGTTCATGCTGCCATTGGTAATCACTCCTACCAAGAACTAAACTTTGCTTAACCCAAATACAAACATTAGCAAGATGAAATCCAGCATCCTTAAAAGCTTTTCTAAAGTTTAAACCTTCAGTATCAGCGTGGAATATATAAGCTCCCGCTCCATCATCAAGTACAGCAATAACATTTTTATATGCTGCAAGTAGGAAATCATAAAACTTACTGTCCTCCATGTGATCATTTTTAATAACTCTTTCATTTTCCTTCCCCGCTGAATAGTTAACATTGTAGGGTGGATCTGTTACACAAAGATTTGCTTTCTTTCCGTCCATTAATTTTTCAACATCTGAAAGCTTAGTGCTGTCACCACAAATTAATCTATGCTTTCCTAAAAGCCATATATCTCCTGTTTTTGAAATAGGATTATCAATATTCTCTAAAGCTTTATCTGCATCAAAGCCATCATCATTAACATCTTTATCATGAACCTTTGAAAATAAATCTTCTATTTCAGCAACATCAAATCCTGTAAGAGATACATCAAACATTGATTTATCTAGGTCTTCTAAAAGTTCAGCAAGCTTTGGCATATCCCAATCCCCACTAACCTTATTAAGAGCAACATTTAATGCCTTTTCTTCTGCTTCATCCATATCTACCACAACACAGTCTACTTCAGCTGCTCCTTGTTCTTTTAATATTTTAAATCTTTGATGCCCACCAACAATATGACCAGTTTTCTTATTCCAAATAACTGGCTCAACATAGCCAAATGTTTCTATAGACCTCTTAAGCTTCTCATACTCAGGGTCACCTTTTTTCAAATCCTTTCTAGGATTATACTTAGCAGGATTTAGTTTATCTACAGCAATCTTTTGAATATCCAAATTATCACACTCCTTTTAAAATCAATAAAAAAACACCTAAATAGCATATGTTTTCACATCACTTTTTTAAGGTGTAAATACTCTTGAATCCTCTATTTTTCTATATTCATGTAATTTGCTTACTGCTCTTATCCCCCCTCTGGAAAACTGCGATTTTTAGCGTGAAGGGGACCGCCCGACGTAAGCCTTTAAGGTGCAGAGGATAATGATGCCCCTCCCCACATCCTGCTGGTAGTTTTTCATAAGTTTAATAGGTGTAGACTCTCCCTTTCTTTCCCCATCTACCATCTTCCTTTGCTGTCTTCTTATCGTGACAACACTTACATAAAGCTTGCCAGTTACTCTCGTTCCAGAACAATTCTTCGTTACCTTCGTGAGGTTTTATATGATCAACCACATCAGTAACAGTAACAGCACCTTGCTTCTTACACACTTCACACAATGGGTGTTCAAGCAAGAACTGCTTCCTAAGCTTTCTCCACCTACTGGTGTTATAAAGATATCCATAAGGTCTACAGTTTTTGTTGTAGCTTTTATCTATTTCCTTTTGATGCTTTTCACAGTACCTACCTTCTGTAAGCTCTGGACAGTTTGAGTAGCTACAAGGCTTCCTTGGTTTTCTTGGCATAGACTTCACCTCACTTAAGCATGGCCTGAGTAATCTTAACAAGCTGTTCTTTGCTTAAAGCCTCAAGACACTTTTGTCTTTCCTGATATGAACATTCTTCTAAAAACTTTTTTTCTGTACCTGTTTGAATACAAATACCTGAAAGCATTAAATCCTCTCTACTTGACTCCATATAATGTCGCCTCCAAATGTTATAATATTTAGTGGCAGCATAAAAGCTATATCCTCTACTAATTAACTTTTTAACTGCATCAGCTCTATTAATCTTTTCAAAGCCTTCACATAAATCATAAATTTCCTGAAGCTTTACCATTTTTCTTGTCCTTTCTTTTTATGCAGCTTGGAAATAAACATACTATAAGCTCCTCACTTATTTTGTTTGCCCATACGCATTTTTTACATTTATTCTTTTTCATAAATTTCTCCAATGCTAAAAGGCTTAAGAATTACTCCCTAAGCCATAATTTTTTGTATAAAAAAAGCCCTAAGAGCTTTTACTCCTAAGGCTGTGTACTTATTTACACCTATCTACAGTTTACATTATACACTGTGTTTTACTGGACTTTCAATGGACACTTTAAGTGTTTTTTCTTACCGTTGACTGACCGTTACCTGTAATAATTTATATATTATCTTCTTGTTAGTAATAGTTTTATTAAAAACAATCTCATTTTTTCATTACCTATTCTTGCTCGTATTAAATATGATTTTAATAAAGTTTCTAGCTCCTCATTAGACAAACTCTCTATTGCATTTATATTCTCATTGTCTAGTCCTTCTAATAGTTCATTAATAAAAGCTAATACTTCCTGTTTAACTTCACTATTAGTTCCTCCGTCAATTATACCTGCATATCCAAATTGGCTTAGAAAGTCCTTTATTTTTTCATCAGTACAATTTGCCTTAGCTTCTGAACTCGCGATAATATAAAATGGATCAACATCCATGGTTATAGCCAGTGCTATAACCATTCTTACTGAAATCAACCCTGATGTTCTAGCTTTATTAAATGATCTTGTGTCAGTATATCCTCCTAGTTCTACAGCCTTTTCCTTTTGTTGTTTCGTAGAAGTTTTCCATATTTCATTTAATATTAGTTTTGTTAAATTAGAATCAATACTTATATTTTTGCTATTTAAGGTTTTTATTAAATTAGCATTAAGCATAAATTTTCCCTCCATTTATTTTAATGCGGTAAGAAATAATCAACATAGTGTTGATCTTCGCCTTTACTTGCAATAACTTCTGTTGTTGTGCTTAGTCCATATTGGGTTGCGTCAATCTTAATAAATGTATCATAAATCAATGAACCAACTAGTCCGTGATGAAACTTATCATCTGGTAAATTTATAGTATCACATACCTCAACTGAAACTTTCCCAGAATTAAGGTAAGGTTTTGTATTGAAAAAATCATCAAAATAAGGTACCAAAGCATTCTCCATGTCTGACTTTATTTGTTGATTGTTTTCTAAATACTCCAAATTATCATAGTGTGGTGATTTTTTCTTTCCTTTACCATTAGTATTATCGTTTCCAGATTTACCTAAAAATTTAATTTTCACAATGACACCTCCAATTATATATAAGAATTATTTTTGGTACTTTTATAATTATTCTAAAAATAGAATAACATAGTTAATTTCAAAAACAAGTACTATTTTTAGAAAAATATAAATATTACTTTAAAAAAGACCAGTGTTATTTCACTAGTCTCTTCAAATTAAACATTGCAATTATATCTTCAATCCCTTTTTTTCTGTACTTGTTTAATGTCTTTTCACTTATAGAAACTTTACTGCATATATCCTTCCATTGCATTCCTCCAATAAAAATGTCCTTTATTATTTCTTTAACCTGTGGCTCTAGCCTTTCTATACAGTAGTTAAGCCTAGCCATTTCAAACTCTGTAGCCTTCATCATTTTATAAATTTCTTCTCTACTCTCTTTGTTCATCCTTTTAGTAGCTTCGTTATAAATTAAAGCTATTTTACAAGTCTTGTCTGAAATATTACTGGTTTGAATCCTCTCTTCACTTCCACAAGAAAAATTCATAGCTTCTATTACTTCCTCTGACTCTATATCCTTGTAAGCCTCATACTCAAACTTTAATTGCTCTATATCCTTTAAGATTTCATTATAGTTTTTTAAAAGGCATTCTACATATTCCCTTGTATTCATTTTTAACGCCCCCCTTGTATTTTAACTCTCGCTTTAACCGCCTGAAGCAGTGCTTCTTGACCAGCATCCTTATTTTCAAGAGCTTTCATAACATTTTCATCTACAGTTCCTTTGGAAACTATATGATGGATAACTACTGTTTCCTTTTGCCCTTGTCTCCACAGCCTTGCATTAGCTTGCTGATAGAGTTCCAAACTCCAAGTAATTCCAAACCAAATTACTGTTGATCCACCTGCTTGAAGGTTAAGTCCGTGACCAGTTGAAGCAGGATGTGCTATTGCAATTGGTATTTCACCCTTATTCCATTTTGTTATATCAGAACTACTTTGTATCTCTGTAACCTTGAACTTTTCCTCTATCCGTTCCTTATCATGCTTATAGGCATAAAATATAAGTACAGGTTTCCCATTGGCAGCTTCAATTAAATCCTCTAAGACTTCAAGCTTTCGATTATGAATTTTCTTAACACCTTTAAACTCATCATATACAGCACCGTTTGCCATTTGAAGTAGCTTATTTGAAAGAGCTGCTGCATTTACTGCATCTATATCCCCATCACTAAAGGGAAGTAGCATTTCCTTTTCTAGCTTTTCATATAATTCCTTTTCCTCGTCTGATAGCTGAACCTCAACTATGTTATCAATTCTTTCAGGCATTTTTAAATAATCACAAGCCTTCATGCTAACACAGATATCTGAAATCTTTTTATAAATCTTCTCCTCTGCACTAGCTCTTGGCTTATAGCTAAAAATCACCTGTTGATTTCTTTTATCTGGCACAAAGTATTCACTTCTGTAGCCTGTTATAAATCTTCCAAGCCTTTCTCCCATATCAAGTAGATTTATCTCGCTCCATAAATCCATTAAGCTATTTGGTGCTGGTGTACCTGTAAGACCAATGATTCTTTTAACCTTCGGTCTTACCTTTCTTAATGCCTTAAACCTTTTAGCTGTAGGAGATTTAAAGCTTGAAAGCTCATCTATGATTATCATATCAAAATCAAACTTATAATTTTCACAAAGCCACTCTACATTTTCACGATTTATTATATAAATATCAGCACTTTTATGTAATGCTGCTTTTCTTTCCTTAACAGTACCTAAAACCTTTGATAGTCTAAGTCCTTTAAGGTGATCCCACTTTTCACATTCTTTGCTCCAAGTATCTTGAGCCACCCTAAGTGGAGCTATTACAAGAACCTTTGAAAACTCAAAGTAATCATAAAGCAGTAGCCAAATTGATGTTAAGGTAATTACTGTTTTGCCAAGACCCATATCAAGCATCAAAGCACAAGCAGGATGATCTATAATAAACCCTTCAGCATATTTTTGATAATCATGTGGCACATATTTCATCAAGCACACCTCCAACCTGATCCTTGTTATCTATGCAATAGACTAAAAATCCTAATTCCTCTAATTGTCTTTTTCTCTTTATCTGAAGTGGTCGCATTTTCTTCCCAGGAGCCTTAAGCTCTATGAAGGCAAGCTTTCCACCTTTTATCATAATTAGCCTATCTGGAACACCTGACATCCCAGGGGATATAAACTTTAATGCTAACCCTCCACACTTTTTTACTGCGATAGTTAAAGTTTTCTCTATGTCACTTTCCCTCATTTTAACCTGTTCCTTTCTATCCATCTTTATTGCTAGAATTTTTGTTATACCTTAAACCCATTGATTTTAAAGGGTTTATATATTTATCCACTCTAAAGGAGCTTTGCCCCTATATATATTAAATATTAATATTTTACGCGCAGGTGTATTTGATTTTTTTATTTATTATTATTTTTAATATATATTTAGTTAGTTAAGTAGAGTGTCCTTAAAGCCTTATAAATCAACACCTTTTAACTCTACCTAAACCTAACTAAAAATTCTAACAAAGCTCTAACTAAATCCTAACTAAAATTTTATCCTTTTAAATATCCTCGTGTTACCATATAGCTTGTTCCACTTTTGCTTAGGGTCTTGTACCCAATTAGGAATTCTTTTCATCATTTTTGTTATTTCAAAGGATTTAAACCTCTCTAAATCTGCCTTGTTTTTTCCAAAAGCTTCACACCATATTTCAATAACTGATACAGTTTCTCTTTCCACTTTACCTTTAGGAACAAGTGAATCCTCATTATAATACTCATTTACATATTCTCTTCGCCTGTTAATGTCATAGTTGTGCCAATCCTCTGGAAGAAGCATTTCAAGGTAGCTTTCAATAATACCCTGCCTCTCATCAAACTCCATAGCTTCATTTTGTAATTCATTAGCCCTCTTTTCTAGCTCAGGAGACAACTGCAAGTCCTCATTTGCTTCAAAATATACCTTAGCCTCTGCCCAAATCTGCTTTACCTCTTCGTCCGTCATATCCCAAGGTTTTTTCTCTGAACCATAAACCTTTAATGGCCAAAACCTTCTATTTCCTGTGGTATCACGTAAATATCCACGCTCTTCATTAGTAGTTCCAATAAATATACACTGCCTTGGATGAGGTGTAGCTCGCTTTCCAAAGCTTGCTCTATAAATATCATTTTGACTAGATAAGAAGTTTTTAAGGATGTTTTCCTCTACCTTACTCATGCCTGCAAGCTCTCCAATTTCAAGAATCCAATAACCTTGAAGCTTTTCTGCTGCTGTTTTATCCTTTGTATCCGATAGCTTTAAGGAATCATTAAACCATTCTGAAGCTAATCGTCCTATAATTGTACTTTTACCTATCCCAGGTGGACCATTTAAAACAAGCATCCAATCGAATTTAATACCTGGCTTCATAACTCTTGCTACTGCTGCAATAAAAACCTTTCTTGTTACAGCTCTTGTGTATTCTTCATCATTAGCATTGAAATAATCTATAAATAAGGTTTCAAGCCTTTTTATACCATCCCACTGTGGAAGTTTATCTAAGAATTCTCTTATAGGATGGTATGAACGGTCATCTGTAACCTTAGTAACCGCTATATTATAGTTCCTTGCTGAAAAGGCTCCATAGGTCAAATCTATATAACTTATAAGCTGAGCATCGTCAGCATCTCTCCAAAACTTAGAAGGATGCTTCCATGGAACTTCTCCCTTAATCTCCATACCATCACTTAACTGATTAAATACTAATGATTTTAGTTTAGGATCACACTCTAAAATTGTTATAAGGTTCTTTAAAGTATTACTAACCGCTCCGTTCTTACCTACCTCAAGTTTTATCTGCCAATCCTCATCTTCTTCATTTGAAAAATCTACACTTGCTTGCTCTATTCTCTCTTTTGCTAATTGCTTTTTTATATGCTCATCCTCGATACAAAGCTTTTGCATTGCCTTAAAGGATGGTAACCTTGAAGGAGTTGTTTCCTCATCAGCTTTACCATCAAGCTCTCCAAACCTATGAATTCTTACCAAGTCGAAGACATTACATAACTTACTACAAGCTGGGTCTGTGGCATGATGGGAATATGCAAATTTATCATCATATATGAGTACGCCTGCAGTAGAATCAGCAGGAATATAATCATACCTGCCTTCAAGAAAGCTAGGTTTATAAACATCAGATAGGAACTTCTCGATTGCTTCACCTATGGTATATGCTCTACAGAATACTCCCACTAAGCCTTCCTTTTCTAAAGGGTCTGCCTGCTTGGAAATGCTGTGCTTTACAACACTTGTCTGCCTTGAAGAAACGGGCCATTTACTGCTATCGTGCCAATCTGCATATCTTGAAAGAATCAATTCTGGATCTAAAAGAATTCCCTCTTGATGTTCAAAAATAAACTCCCCATCACTAGAGGTTGATGGCCAATACATAAGCCTTGTAGGTTCATAGGTGGTATCATCAAATTGTTCCATACCAATATCTGAAGCCACCATTCTACCTACAGCCATATATTCATCTGCTGTTACGTTTCTTGATAGAGGAATAATAAGCCTTAGTCTTGGCTTTTCTGCTGTGTGCTTATGGGTAGAATAAATGCAGCAGGTGAAATCATAAAACATAGTTATTTGCTCCCAAACACCAACATCTGCATAATCCATGTCTAAAGTAAGCATTGAGCGGTACTCTACAAATCCAGTCTTTCTCTTTCCACCCTTTAGCCTTCCTCCCACAAATCCACCTACATCCTTAACCTCATCCTGCCTTGGCTTAGGTAATTTTTTATATTCTAAAACACTCTCAGCTGTTCTTCGAGTATTGCTTACTCTCTTTAAAAAATCTTCCCAGGAGATTTCGATATTTTTCCAAACCTTATCCTTTCTTGAGTTCGCCACTGCTATTTGCATAAGCAAAATCACCTCCATTTAATCTTTTCTGTAATAATCACATTCAAAGCCATCAGCTCTAAGTTTCAATCCATCTGCCCAAGTAGGAGCTATAGCCATAATATCACACACTTCCTTCAGCGAACCATAACCTACAGGTGCTTCAATTACAACTTCATCATGCACATGCATAACTATTTCATAGCCTTTTTCAGCTACTTTTTTCATAGCCTCAGCTAGTAAATCTCTTGATATCGCTTGCACAATATTTTCTACAAGCTTTGGACCATAGGTTTCTATTCTCTCCCACTTTTTCGTAGTTCCAATCCCCTCATAAGTTACAGCATCTCTTTCAAACCTGTTAGGCTCAATCCTTGGCTTAATGTATGAAAGCCTTCTTCCTGAAGGAAGAGTTATAAACATAATTCCGCTTTCATAGTGGATTTTAATTCTTCCAACTGTTTCTGTAGTTTTTTCCTTAACGGCTTTAACTGCTGCTTTATCAATATCCCACCAAAGCTTTGTAATGTTTGGATTTGCTAATCTCCAAGCACTAACTAAGCCTTGAAGTTCCTCTTCTTTTATTCCCATATCAAGAGCACCCATAGAAGTAAGTGCTCCAATTGATCCGCCATATCCAAGTGCCAATTCTGAAATCTTACCCTTTTGCCTTAGTGGTGAAGTCTTTGTTATTTCCTCAACTGGAACTCTAAACATCTGACTTGCGCTGGCTTCATAAATTTTACCGTGGGTTGCGAACACATCCATTCTCCACTTTTCTCCTGCAAGCCAAGCAATAACACGAGCTTCAATAGCTGAGAAGTCAGCTACAATAAACCTATGATTAGGTTTTGGTATGAAGGCTGTTCTAATAAGCTCAGATAACACATGAGGTACACTGTCAAATAGTATTTCTAAGGTTTTAAAGTCTCCACTTTTAACTAAGCTTCGAGCAAGAGTTAAATCCTTCAAGTGGTTTTGAGGTAGGTTTTGAACCTGCACTAGCCTTCCTGCCCATCTGCCTGTTCTATTTGCTCCGTAAAATTGGAGTAATCCTCTTACTCTTCCATCTGGACACACCGAACGTTGTATTGCCTCATACTTTTTAATAGAGGTTTTTGCAAGCTGTAGCCTTAAATTTAATAGTCTTTCCACTTCACCATCAGTTTCCTTGGCAAGATCAGTTACAGCCTTCTTTGATAGTGAATCCACCTCTACTCCATTTTCAATAAGCCATTGCTTTAGCTGTGTTACTGAGTTTGGATTATCAAGTCCTGTTAGTCTTTGAGCCTTTGCATAGCTATCATCCTTGTGAAGTCTATCACATTCCATGGCCTTAACCACTAGCTCTAAATCCACAAAAACTCCTCTATCATTTATTTGCTGGTCCATTATATAATGACTTTGCTCATTTTCACTTATTGGGTATCTAGCTATCTTCTTTCGAATAGATCTTTCTACCTCAACATCACGAATACAATACTTTTTAAAATCCGCCCATTTTTCTAATGCGCGCTGCGGCAGGTTTCTTGTCCTACCACCATTAACCTTGGTAGGATTACAGGGCATAGAAAAATACTTTATTAAATCCTTACCTTCCTTCATCTTCTGTTCCGTTAGTCCTAAAACTTGAGCTACTCCATCTAGTGATAAGGGTAAACCTAAAGTAGCAGCTTGAACTGCAGTACATTGCCATGATGAAGGTGAGAGCTTTTTATTTAAATACTTTGACAAGCAGGTTCTTTCAAACTGAGCATTAAAGGCTGTTTTAATAATGGTTTCATCAGTTAAGGCTTCAATAATAACACTAGGAAGTTTTTCTCCACTGGCTAAATCTATAATTTTCACTTCCTCATTATCAATGGCATAAGCAAATAATAAAATCTCAAAATATGGTGAAGCGGTGTATGCATAAACACCGCTTTTATTTAAGTCCACATCTGAAAATGTCTCTATATCTATTGCTAAGGTTCGCATACACCTAACCACCTAACTTAAAAAATCTTCATCATCAGCAGATGAGAAGTCATCCTCTGCTCTACTACGTCCACTTAATGGCTCTCCCTCTGAAAGCTTTTGAAGGTTTCCAAGGCCACAAGCAACACCTTTATTTCCGTTTTGGTTAAAGGTATAGAAAGTAATGCTGGCTCTTCCATAGCAACCACTATATACTTCATCCTGATCCATAATTGGCTTCACATTCTTATCTACAATACTTGGCTTGTCCTTACTGTTAGCATTAACAAAATAGCTGTCCTTATATGCCTCATCCTCTGGTCTATCAATATCTCCATCACGAAGAGGTAATTTAAGATTAGCCGGAATCTTTCCACCAAACTTAGCCTTTCCATCTTGCTTTGCGGCTTCAATAGCAGCCTTTATATCATTTATTGTTTTAGTATCTGACTTAGGAATTATTAAAGAAACACTATACTTTTCATCTCCACCATTGATTGATTTTGGCTCCCATACATTTGCATATGAGAAGCGCACCTTACCTGTTATAACCTTTGTCTTATTATTCTCCATTTTATATTTCCTCCTTAAAATCTGCTTCAGCAGTATTATTTATTTTTATTGGTTCTCTCCTATCTGTATCTGCAACTAAAGTAGGCTTACCCTGTGGCTTTGTAATAAGTCCATCAAGCACCTGTGCAAATACCTTTTTACCTAAAGCTTTTTCTAAAGCTGTTATTCCCTTAAGGCTCTTAGAATATATTTCTTCATCCTTGTAACCAGCTTCAGCTAATCTTTCAGCTACAGCCTTTTCATCACCATAGGTTCTAACACTTCTTCCTTCTACCACTTTAAAACCTTCAAACTCCTCACCTTCAAGAGCCTTAGCCTCTGCCCATGACCAAATATCTTTGCACCATGCTGCTATTTCATCAGCTCTTTTTAAAATTTCTATAATTTCTTCCTTTGAAAGAAGATTGGCCTGTTTAAATTCGAACTTTGCTATTTCTAAGTTCTTCTCTGCTCTAGCCCTACAGCTTGCCTTGGCCCTACAAAACTTGCAGGTATAATCACTAGGATTAAAGTCTCCTTCACCTTTCCAAGCAAGCTCTGCAGCATATTAATGCTAAAATTAGAATGTACAAAGTTGCTAATATTTTTATGTACAATACTGACAATATTTTTTAAAGTATTAATGGGTGATAAATATGAATTTGAATGTAAGCATTAATACTGAAATAAA
>Ga0334886_1000802_pt1 | contig 43039 bp, 45 predicted proteins | sample GraSluR1_MG_9_FD_207232 | JGI IMG/M metagenome (GOLD analysis project Ga0334886, IMG submission 207232) | Sludge microbial communities from methane-producing bioreactor in Wageningen University, Netherlands - Granular Sludge_27_06-R1 | ecosystem: Engineered > Bioreactor > Anaerobic >... | reverse complement strand
CTGTAAGAACTACTTTAGGTCCAAAAGGAATGGACAAAATGTTAGTAGATACTCTTGGGGATATTGTAGTAACTAATGATGGAGTTACTATTTTAAAAGAAATGGATATTGAACATCCTGCAGCTAAAATGTTAGTAGAAGTAGCTAAAACCCAAGAAGATGAAGTTGGAGATGGAACTACAACTGCAGTTATCATTGCTGGTGAATTACTTAAAAAATCTGAATCATTATTAGATTCTGACATTCATCCTACTATTATAGCTATGGGTTACAGAAAAGCAGCAGAAAAAGCTCAAGAAATTTTAGAAGAAATTTCTATTGAAGATGTTTCAAGAGAAATGTTAGTTAATGTTGCTATGACTGCAATGACTGGAAAAGGAACTGAAAAAGCTCGTGAACCATTAGCTAATTTAGTTGTTGACGCTGTTAAACAAGTTGAAGATGATTGTACTGTAGATGTAGAGCACATCAAAATTGAGAAAAAAGAAGGTACTGTTGTAGAAGATTCTACTTTAGTTGAAGGTGTTATTGTAGATAAAGAAAGAGTTCACGCAGGTATGCCTACTAAAATAGAAAATGCAAAAATAGCTTTATTAAATGCTCCTCTTGAAGTAAAAGAAACTGAAGTTGATGCAGAAATTAGAATAACTGATCCTGCTCAAATGCAAGCTTTCATTGAACAAGAAGAAAACATGGTCAAAGATATGATTAATAAAGTAGTTGATGCAGGTGCTAATGTTATTTTTGCACAAAAAGGTATTGATGATCTTGCACAACATTACTTATCTAAAGCTGGAATCATGGCTGTTAGAAGAGTTAAAAAATCAGATATTGAAAAATTATCTAAAGCTACTGGTGCTAATGTAATTTCAAACTTCGACGATTTAACTGCTGATGATTTAGGTGAAGCTGGTATTGTAGAAGAAAGAAAAGTTTCTGGTGAAGAAATGATCTTTGTAGAAGAATGTAAAGCAGCAAAAGCTGTAACATTATTCTTAAGAGGAAGTACCAAACATGTTGTAGATGAAATCGAAAGAGCTATTGAAGATGCTATTGGTGTTATTGCTGCAACCATTGAAGATGGTAAAGTTGTTGCTGGTGGAGGAGCTCCAGAAATAGCTATGGCTAAAAAATTAAAAGATTATGCTGATTCTATTAGTGGAAGAGAACAATTAGCTGTAAATGCATTTGCAGAAAGTTTAGAAGTTGTTCCTAAAACTTTAGCTGAAAATGCTGGTCTTGATAGTATTGATTCATTAGTAGATCTTAGATCTGCACATGAAAAATCTGCATTCATGGGTCTTAATGTATTTGATGGTTCTGTGATGGATATGAAAGATGCTGGTGTAATTGAACCAAAACGTGTCAAAAAACAAGCTATTCAATCCGCTAGCGAAGCAGCTGAAATGATTTTAAGAATTGATGATGTTATTGCATCTACTGGTGGCGGTGAACCTGATATGGGTGGTATGGATCCTGCTGCTATGGGTGGAATGCCTCCAATGTAATGTTAAAAAGATAATTTATTTTATCTTACTTTTTTCTTTTTTAAATATTTTTTCTACTAGAATCTTTTATAAACTTTTAAATATTCCTAAATATATATTACTTTTTGATATTAAATTTAATTAATTTTTAAATTTATTTTCTTTATAAGGAGTCCAAAAAATGGTTAGTGTAAATTTAGAAGCTAAGAAAGTTGTAGATTCAATGATAGAAAAAGCTGACGAGCTAAATATAGCTGTTAGTAAATTGAATAATGGTGCTACAATACTTGATTGTGGTGTAAATGTAGAAGGAAGTTTTAAAGGTGGAGAATTATATACTAAAGTTTGTCTTGGAGGTTTAGGTGAAGTTGGAATTTCCATACCTGGAGATTTATCTGAAACATTTTCTCTACCTTCAGTTAAAACTAAAACTAATTTTCCAGCTATTTCAACATTAGGTTCTCAAAAAGCAGGATGGTCTGTATCTGTTGGAGATTTTTTTGCATTAGGTTCAGGTCCTGCAAGAGCTCTAGCACTTAAACCCTCTGAAACATATGAAGCGATAGGTTATAAAGATGATGCAGATATAGCTATTTTAACATTGGAATCAGATGTTTTACCTGGTGAAGATGTTGCAGAATATATAGCTGAAGAATGTAATGTGGATGTAAATAATGTATACTTGCTTGTTGCACCAACCTCTTCCCTTGTTGGCTCAATTCAAATTTCTGGAAGATGTGTTGAAAATGGTACCTATAAAATGTTAGAAGCACTTGATTTTGATGTAAATAAAGTGAAAATTGCAACAGGAATAGCTCCTATAGCTCCAATCGATCCTGATGGATTAAAAGCTATGGGTAAAACAAATGACGCAGTTTTATTCGGTGGAAGAGTCTATTATTATATTGATTCTGAAGAAGGCGATGATATTGCAGATTTAGCAGCAAAATTACCTTCATCAGCCGCTGATAGCTATGGAAAACCATTTTTTGATGTATTTAAAGAAGCAGATTTTGACTTTTATAAAATAGATAAAGGAATGTTTGCACCAGCAGAAGTAGTTATTAATGATTTAAGAACCGGTAAGTTATATAATACTGGTTTTATAAATTTAGATTTACTTAAAAAATCATTTGAAGTAGAATAACTTTTTTACACTTATCATTTTTTATGGGTAAAAAAGATGAAATTATCGAATCATTGTTTTTACTTTTTTTAGATAAAGGAATTGAAAAAGAACTGCTGAAAGATTGACAATAATGGTTGGTTTAGCAGCAGCAGGTCCTTTTGGTTGGGGAGTTGCAGCAACTTTAATAATTGGTGGAACTATTGCAAATGCATATAGTACAGGACTATTTGATAATTTTTGGAGTACGTCTCCAGGATATATAAAACTAACTAACTGGGTTGATTTTGGCATTGGTATGGGATTGTCATACGTTGGAGGACGAGTAGCTTATGCGCCAGCAAAAGTTTTAATGGAAACTGCTTTAAGAACACAAGGTGTTAAATTATCTACTACTTTTGCCCAAGTCTACTATAACACTGCCGTGAAAGAATATACTATTAAAACAGCTCAAAAAAATATATTTAGGAATACGATAGGTAAAACTACAGGTGAACAGATTTATAATATTGTTTATAATTATGGAAAACAAATTACTATTCCTTCACTTATCCACACAGTTTCTGATCGTGCAGATATAGTTTAAAACTTTAAATAGATCTTAAATGAACTTCAAAAAATATAAATTTAAAATACGATATAAACTATCAAAAATAGGAAATAAAATATCAAAAGTAGGAGATAGAGAGATAAATTTTCATAATTATATAATGTTAAATTATAAATGGATATACCCTCTATCTTGGGTTTTCTTTTTCATGCCCTTGGTTATTGCTACTTTATTACAAAGAATTATATTACCCAAAACACTTGCATATATAATATACTCATTATTGATACTTATCATGTTAATAAGTGGTATTGTGGAATTGACAGGCAGACTGTTAAGTAATAGAAAAAATGTTTCTAAGTCAGAAGTGAAAATTAAAAAAGATCAAGCAATAAAAATATTTAAAGATAAAATAAATTCTGATGTTTTGATTAATGATGTCTTTTTCACTTATTTAACATATACTCCAGTTTATGCAATAAAATATAGAGAAAATAATTCTAAACAAAATAAAATTATTTTTATTGATGCATTAAATGGTGAATTTTACAAAAATACCGATGAAATTAAAAAATCATTAGACAAATATTCAGATTATGTGTAAATAAGTATATTTAGATTATTTCAATATTTACAATTAAAATTTTCTTAAAAAAAGCCAAATAGCAAATGAAATTCCCGAGTAAAAATACTCATATACTAGTACCTATAAAATCAAAAATAAAACCTAATGTAATTAAAAATAGTAGGATAATGTTAATTATTAAAGATTCTTTTCTGTTTTCTTCGTTTCTTAAAATAGTGTAGTTTTTTGTTTTTTTTAGCTATTTGGTATCCCTTGAAGTATTAGATTTTGTTTTTTTCTTCCATTTCTTTTTGAGTTTTTACATTAATATTTGTCATAATTAATCCTCTTCTTGTATTATAGTTATAATGGTAAAGTTTATCAATAATGAATTTTAAATATTGATTTATGAATTCTATTGATAATAATTCTTGTGAAGATTATGAAAATATTAAAGTTCCAAATAGTCAGCGAAAATTAATTAAATATTTAAGTATTGGATGAAATTACTAAAATTATTCATAAGAGCATGGAACCGGAAGTAATTAAAATCATGATTTTTATAAAAAGTCTTTTATGAGTCTAAAACTATTAAATAATCAGCAGAATATTGTAGGATTATGGGTATGAAAATGGGATTAATATGGTTAGATAAGTGGAATAAAAAAGGATTTAGAAGGTATAAAATATAAATGGGGAGAAGGATAGGCCATCTAAAATTAACTGATGATCAAAAGAAAGAATTGAAAGATAGATATGTTAAATCTCGACTTAAAAACAACTAAATAAATAAAAGAACATATTTACAATAAATGAGGGGATTGATTAATGCAGTTTCATGGTTGTCTCATGTTTTAAAGAGTTTTAGTGCGAAATATGGAAATCCTTATCCCAAATATGCTAAAGAACCTGAAAATGCTGATGAAATATTACATAAACAAGTAATTGATATTAAGAAAATAATTGAAAAATAAAAATATTGATTTTAATGATACTGTCTTTGTTTTTATGGATGAAGGATCTTTTAATAACACAGATAATTCACAAAGAGTATGGTACTTTGAAAAATAATGTCATAGAAAAAAAATTCTGATAGGGAAAGAGCAAATACAATTATAGTATTTTTGATAAAGTTGTTAAATAATAAATTTTCGTAAGAATTCTTCCGATAAGGAATCTGTTTGTGCATATTTATCAAAATAAACCGTGAAATTTTCTTTTAAATAATCTTTATCTTCAATATATTCTGTGGATAATTCATGTTTTATAGCATACCAAACTCTTTCAATAGGATTTAAATCAGAAGCATACTTAGGTAAGTAAATTAAATTAATATTTAATAATTTAGCTAAATCTTTTGTTAAAACTGCATGATGAATTGTTGCATTATCTAAAACAAGTATAATTTCTTTTTCATTTTTAAGATTTTTAATCCATTTTAAAGTGTTCAATTCATTTTTTAAGCTTTTAGCTAATGATATTTCTCGTTGAATTTTTTGTTTTTTATCATGATCTTTTTTTAAAATTTTTGTATCATGAATTTCTCTATTTGAGATATTTTTAGATATATAATTCTCTATGATGGATTCATAATTATCTATTAATGTTATTAAATCTTTTCCATAATATTTGATTTCATTTCGAAGATTATCTTTCTTATTTTTTATTATTTCCCTTTTAATAGTATTATCATAATATTTTATTTTATCATATTCATCTATTATTTCTTTATGTTGATTATAATATCTATTTAATAATAATTGTAAGTTATATGTTGTATTTTTATTATTAAGGTTAATTTTTCTAGTTTCTACTAAAAAAGTCATTATATCAAATGTTTTAGAGCTTTCTCTAAATTGTAATACGCTGTTTCCATTAGGTGAATAAGATCCAAAATGCATTAATTTTTATTTTATCTGGGTTCCTTATGATTTTATTTTTACTTTTTTCTGGTTTAAACCATAATTTTCCAGAATTACAACGATTTTGATATCCTGTTTGATCTAAAAAGACTAAAATTTGATTATCTAAATTTATTTCTGGGAGGTTTTTTTTAATAATTCTTCTGCATCGTTGGGTCTTTTAGAATAAAATTGATAAGGTTTTGTGTAATGAAAACCTAATTCTTTTAAAACTACTGATTGCTGAGATATTGAATAAACAACATTAAATTCATCTTTAATAATCTGTGCAACCTTTTTTTGATTCAGATAATCTTCTTTTTCAAGAATATCATTTAGTTTTTGTTTTTCTTCAAAAGTCAATTTTGACGGACGGCCACCATTATAATATTTAGGATACAAACCTTCATATCCTTCATCATTCCAACGGTCTAACCACTTATGAAATGTAGGTAAACTAATATCTCGTTTTTTACAAATATCCTTAGGTTTTTCACCATTATACACATCTTGTATAACATAAAGTTTTCTAAGAACATCAGCTTCTTTTTCTTTTTTATTAATACAGTTTTTCAATTTTTTATTAGTCAAATGTTTATTGATTTTTTTTGAGGCATACCAACCATAATCACACCTTATACCTAAATATAAGATTTGATTTTTATTATTTAAATACTTTTCCATAAATACTATATTTATTATTAGTCCAAATGGGGAAAGTCATATAGAATTCTTGGAAAATCCACAAAAGAGCATATAACATGGTCTATTATTTAATTTTATAAAAAAACTCATAAAAACCAATAGTAATGCTTTTAGATAACTTCCCATCCCATCATTCATTTTATTTTACCATTAATGCTAAAATATCATTGACGTTTATTTGCTTTTTGTTCCAAAATATAGGCCTAGATTAAATCCTACTGAAACTTCTATGAAAGAGATAAGAAGATAATTTATCCATCTTTATTTCTTGAAAATGCAGAAAAAATTAAATAAGAAGTAATTAGAGGATTTGAAGAATTTAAAAAACAACTAAATGTGCTTTAAATTGGATGAATAATCATTGGATAAATATAAATTAATAATGATAAACTTTACCATAATGACTATAATTTCATATCGAAATTTTTATTATGTATGAATTAAAATATAATTAATATAGAGATGATATTATGAAAGTTGTTGGTATTAATGCAAGCCCAAGAGAAAATAGTAATGCTGAAATACTTTTGGATAAAGCTTTAAAAGGAGCAGAAGATGAAGGAAATGAAATATCAAAATATACTTTAGAAAATATTAATATTTCACCATGTATGGCATGTGAAACCTGTGCAACAGGGCTTGATTGTGCAAGAGGAGATGATTGCAATACTATTTTAGATGAACTTTTAGAAGCAGAAGCTATAATATTCTCAAGCCCAATCTATTATGGTCAAATGTCAGCACAAGGTAAAATGTTTGTAGATAGACTTTATTCTATTTCAAGAAACCCAAAAAAATCTATTGAAGGAAAAGATGCTATTTTAATATTTACTCATGGTGCACCTGAAGGAACATATGATCAATATATAGAACTTACAAAAGCTTCACCATTTGGTTATACTGGAATGGAAGTATTTGAGGTATTAGATGTTGGAGAAGTTCAAGAACCTGGTGATGTTAATTCTAACCAAGAAGCTTTAGATGAAGCTTATGATATTGGCTCAAGTATATAAATGTTTGTAAAAACTTTAAATATTTCAACTAAAAATCAATTTGAAATTATTGATATAAGTCAAGAAATCAATAATTTCTTAAATATTTTAAAAATAGATATTGGTGTTGTGAATGTTTTCTCTAAACATTCAACATCAGCTATTTCTATTAATGAGAATGAAAAAGGTCTTTTAAAAGATTTAGAAATTTTTTTAAATGAATTTATTTTAGAAAATAATAATTATTTTCATGATAAAATAGATGATAATGCTCATTCTCACTTAAAATCTTTTTTTCTAAAAAATAGTGAAACAATTCCTATTTCTAATAATCAAATGAATTTAGGTATTTGGCAATCTGTATTTTTCATAGAATTTGATGGACCTAGATCTTCAAGAGAAATCATTTTAACTGTTTTTGGTAAATAGCTTTTTATCATAATATATAATATTGATAAAATTATTTCCAGCTATTAAAAAGTAATTTCAAAAGCTATTACTGGATATTCTAATGTAAAATTTCTAATTACTTCTGGTGAGATTTCTCCAAAGAAACCACTTATTTCACCATTATTAGACTTTCCTTTTAAGTTTGCAACTCTACCATTAATAAAACTAGGGTTATCTGATGATGATAATTCCATTGAATAACCTAAATTATTTAATATTGTTGTTACATTGGTTTTCATTTCTGTGAAATTAGCATTTGAATGACAAATAACACCTGCTAGTTTTTTAAGAGTTTTAACTTTTGTTTCTTGTGTATCATCAAGGTATAATACATCTCCAATTTCAAATAATTTTTGAGGAAAATCTTCGTGTTTATTATCCTCTAAAAATTCCATCAAACTATTTATTAAACTTTTTCTAATCATTGTTCTATCTATTGTTATTGGTTTTGAAACTTCAACATGCTCATCTTCTTTTTGTAGCATATTTTCATAGTGAGATTTTTCACTTGTAAGCATTAAACTCATAAGTTCTTGAAATCCTAATCCAATCATAACTTCTCTTATTGTTTTCTCAGATTTAAACCAATTATGTTCTGATGCAATTGTAGAAATATTAGGAAGTTTAGTTTCTATCTTTTTTATACAATATTGGATAGCTATGTTTTCTATAATATCTACTTCATGTAAAATATCAATTCTATATGGTGGGATAATAGCTTCAATATTATTATCATCAATAATTTTACTATCGAATCTTGCTTTTTGAAGTAATCTAGAAATATCTTCTGCACTTAAACTGGTTCCACCTATTAATTCATTAGTTAAATCTACATGAACAATTTTATTTTGAACTTTAAATTCAGGACTTGTAATTGTTTTATCAGGATATACTACATCCATACTTTCTATTTCTCCACCAACCTCTCCAAAAGAAGAACAAATAATATTTAATGTTTGATTAACTGCTTTTTCATCAGTTCCTGTAACATCTACAATAATTGTAGTTGTATCTTCAGTTAATTTAGTTAGTTCTCCATTTATAATTGGTGGCATAGATAGAACTTCTTTATTATTATCTAAAATCAATGGATATTTGTCAAATTCTTCAAGTAAATGTGAATATTTTGCGCCTTTTTCATTATTCTTTAATATTTCCTCTGGAGTCATTTTATAATCTGTTTCAAGAGATATGAAACTATTTTCATTCTTTGAACTAGCTATATATTTATAAGGTGCTTCAACAACATCAGCATTATGTATTCCAATAGCTACTTTTTTTCTATCCCTTCCAATAACCCAATGGAGGTTTTCTTGAAAATCCATTATTTGTTTTAATTTATTTTCTGTGAATCTCACATTCTTGATTTTTGCAAAAGCAATAAATGGCCTAATTTTTAGTATCTCCTTATCAACTATTACTTTTTCATTGGATTTAGATATTTTATAATTTGGAATTCCTAATTCTTGTGATATAAAACCTTTAAAAGATCTAGCTACTCCTTCTATTGATAGATTGTCTGGACGGTTTGGGAAGAATTCTACTTTAATTTCTTCATCATTGTAATCTTCTATATCACTACCCATCATTGGCAATATATCTATTAATTTTTCTTTTTCAATATTTATTCCAAATTCTTCTAAATCTTCATATTTAAATGTAATAACTGGCATTTAAATTCTCCTAAACTCCATAAATAATCATAAAAAATATTGATTCTATAGTAAAATGCAATGCTCTGTGTGGAATTGGTGGTAAATCTTTTAGTAATATTGTATGACTTACATCTATTGTAAAATGAATGAATGCTGCAGCAATTCCTACTTTTAAAGACATGAATACTACTGATAAAACACAAAAATGGAAAAATGCTTCTATTAATTCATGAATAATCCATGTTTGCATTGGTGAATTTATAATATTGTAAATTAATCCTGCTAAAAGGATATAAAAATCATTAAGTACTTTCCACATTATATGTGAATGTATCATATCACTAATAGACAATACAACAGCTATGTAAAACCATAATAATTCCATTCACTCACCATTTCTTTTTAATTTTTATTAATAATAATATATTTATTTTTTTTTATAAACATTCTTTAGCTGATAATTTTTATATTTATTGCACTGATTAATATTTATTTGTTTTTTTATAAACATTTTTAAATTTGGGACTTCAGCAGAAAAATCTGAAAAACTAGCTATTTCATATTCTTTTGTTTGTATTTCTCCATCCATTAAATAAAATCCTGCTCTGACTATTAATATTGCAACTATTATTCCTATAATTATGATATTTTTTTTTATTCATTTTATTTTTGACCATACTATTATTTTCATCATCATTTTGAGGCGTCCCACAGGTTTTACAATAGACAATATCTTCTTTGATTTAAGTATTACAGTTTTTACATTTCTTAATCATAAACATTACCTTTACTAGATATTTTCATACCAATAATATTATTTTAAGACCATTCATATACAACCATATTCCAAGAAACTAATTCATATCCATCAACATAAATTTGATAGTTTCCAGGACCATATGATAACTCTATGTTATTAGATCTAGTTGCAACAGCACTTTTTCCATTCCATGATACACTTGATGAATCTAAATATTTTCCATCTTTATAGACATCTACTTTCATATGATTATCTGCATAATTTTTAATAGGAAAAGCTGAAAATTCAACTTTTATTTTATCTCCTTTAATATTAACTCCAGTTGTGTAGTCTGAGACTCCACTATATGAATTTATTTGATTCCAAGTTTTTGGATGATTTGAATTTTCAACATTTCTTAAATTTTCATCAGAACCCATACTTGGAACATTATTTTGAGAAACATCACTATTAGAATTATTACTTAAAAAAATAAATAAACCTGCTAAAGAAGCTATCACTAAAATAACTATTAAAATGATAATTAAAATATTTTTATTAGAATTTTCAGGTTTTTTTATTAGTTTTAATCCACATTTCTCACAATAGATTGCATCTTCATCATTTTTTGTTCCGCAATTTTGACAAAACATATTATTCACTTTTTATATCTTTATTTTTTAAAGTACACTTAAATTAAAAATAGTACTTAGCTAAATCATTAAATTCTTTATTCATCATATATTCCTCTTTTGTCCAACTACTATTATATCCTACTAAAGCAATGATAAAAATTAGCATTATTGTTAAAACTATAATAATAATGATTCTGTGTTTATATTTATTATCTTCATTGCGAAATAATAAATAAATACCAATGGCATACCCTATTATCCCTCCGATTATTCCAAATATTAATCCTCCTATTATAGTTATTATATAACATATAGAGATTATAATATTTTTTTCATTTTTAAGAAGGATATCACTAGTTTTATTTGTTCCAATTTATAATTTTATATTTATTTTATTATTTAAAAATTTATCTTAGACCCAAAAGAATTACTATGACTGAATCTTAATGAAATATTTCAGTCATAGATGAATTTCAGTATCATTTAGGATGCATGTTTTTAGTGATAAAAATATTTTGGAGGAAACTGGTTTTGGTTATCAGCTATTGATTGGTTATACATTATCTTTTATTGCAAATTTTGGTCATATGATGCTTTTTTCACTATTTTTTGGTGCTAGGGCTTCATTGTTGTATATTGTGACTGTTTTTTCTTTAGCTTCTGCAAGTATGTTAATTCCAATGTTTCCAGATTATTAACAAGATATTACCTTATGGTATTAGAAGTCAAAGAGGAAATAGACTAATAGCTTCTGTTACTATTATTTTAGTGATTAGTTTGTTGGTATTTGTTTTTGATTATCTTATTATTGTTGGGAGTGTGAGTCTTTTAGAACTTCGTCCTGCAAAATTTGGTGGTTAAGATATAAATAATAAATAAAAATCTTAACATAATATTTTTGATATATTGTGAATTTAGAAAATTATATTTATTGTTTTTTACATAAATTTAATTATTATAATTATTTACTTTATTTATTTTTTGGAGAAGATATATGTTAGAGAAAGATATTCCTAAAGATTATGAACATGAATCAGAAGAAAAATGGAAAAAAAAGTGGGAAGATGAAGATATATATAGATTCATTGGTGATGGAACAAAACCAAGGTATGTTATTGACACACCACCTCCTTATCCAACTGGTTCAATTCATTTAGGACATGTTTTAAATTGGACTTATATAGATATTAATGCAAGATATAGGCGTTTAAAAGGTTTTGATGTTTTGTTCACTCAAGGTTGGGATTGTCATGGTCTTCCAACAGAAGTTAAAGTAGAAGAAATTCATAATATTAAAAAAAATGATATTTCAAAATCAGAATTTCGAAAATACTGTATTGATTTAACAAGTGAAAATATTGAATTAATGAAAAATCAAATGAAATCACTTGGTTTTTCACAGGATTGGAGTAGAGAATTTATTACAATGACTCCAGAATATATGGAAAAAACTCAATATTCTTTTTTAAAAATGTATGATGATAATTTGCTTTATCAAGGGATTCATCCTGTTAATTGGTGTCCTCGTTGCGAGACAGCTATTGCTTTTGCAGAAGTAGAATATGAGGATAATCAAACATTCTTAAATTATGTTAATTTTCCTCCTGCAAAAGAATCTTATTATAAAGATATAGAATCTTCAAAATTATCTGGAAAAGAATCATCACCTGATGATGAAGGTGTTTTAATAGCTACAACAAGACCTGAACTTATGTCTGCTTGTGTTGGTGTTGTTGTTAGTCCTGATGATAAAAGATATTCTCATTTAATAGATAAATATGTTGAAGTACCTTTGTCTTGTCAAAAAGTTAAAATAATAGCTGATTCTGAAGTTGATCCTGAATTTGGTACTGGTGCAGTTATGGTATGTACTTTTGGTGATAAAACTGATGTAACTTGGGTTAATAAACATGAATTAGGAGTTATTGAAGCTATTGATGAAAAAGGTATTATGACCAAAGAATCTGGTAGATTTGAAGGTTTAGATTTAAAAGAATGTAAGATTAGATCTATTGAAGAATTAGAAAAAGAAGGATATCTTTTAAAGCAAGAAAATGTAGATCAAAATGTTGGAAAATGTTGGAGATGTAAAACACCTATTGAAATATTAGTTAAAAAACAGTGGTTTATTGCTGTTAGAGAGTTAACAAATAAAATAAAAGATGCTGTAAATGATATGAATTGGGTTCCAGAACATATGAAAAGTAGACTTTTAAACTGGGCTGATTCAATGGAATGGGATTGGTGTGTTTCAAGACAAAGAATTTTTGCAACTCCTATTCCTGTTTGGTATTGTGCAGATTGTGGTGAAATTATTTTACCTGATGTAGAAGATTTACCAGTTGATCCAATTGAAGATAAACCTAAAAAACCATGTACTTGTGGTTCTAATGATTTTGTTCCAGAAGAAGATGTTTTGGATACATGGATGGATAGTTCAATATCTCCTTTAAATATAGCTGGGTGGCCAAATAAGAACTTTAAGGATAATTTTCCATCAGATATCAGACCACAAGGTCATGATATTATTAGAACATGGGCATTTTATACAACTCTTAGAACTTTAGCTTTAGAAGGTGAAAAACCATTTAAAGATATTGTTATTAATGGTATGGTTTTTGGAGAAGATGGTTATAAAATGAGTAAATCTCGTGGAAATGTTATTAGTCCTGAGAAGGTTATCTCGGAATATGGTGTTGATTCTTTGAGAACTTGGGCTTCTAATAGCTTACCTGGATCTGATCTTGCATTTGATTGGAAAGATATTAAATATGCTTATAAATTTTTAAGAAAATTTTGGAATGCATTTAGATTTATTAGTATGCATATTTTTAATGAAGAAGTAACTTATGAAGATGTTTCTAATAATTTACAACCATTAGATAAATGGATTTTATCAAAATTAAATAATTTAAACAAAGAAGTTGATGAATCATTTGAGGAATATTCTTTTGCAAATACAATCAATCCTATTCAGAAGTTTATTTGGCATGATTTTTGTGATGAGTATATTGAAACTGTAAAATATAGGTTATATAATGATGATGTATCGAATGAATCTATTAAAGCTGCTAAATATACATTAAAAACAGTTGTTGAAACATCTTTAATATTAATGTCTCCAATAACTCCATTTTTTACAGAGGAAATTTATCAATATTTTGAAGAGGATAAATCAATTCATAATTGTAATTGGCCAGAAGTAAATGAAGTATTGCTTGATGAGCTAGCAAAAGATCAAGGTGAAATAGCTATTAATCTTATTGGGGATATTAGAAGATTTAAATCATCATCTAAAATACCTTTAAATGTTTCCCTTGAAAATGTTAAAGTATATACAAATGATGAACTTAAAAATGTCTTAGTTGAATTTATTGAAGATATAAAAGGAACCTTAAAAATCAATAATTTAGAAATTGAAACTGGAAAACCTGATGTTCATGAGAAAATTGTTAGTGTAACACCGGATATGTCTAAGATTGGGCCTAAATTTAAAAATGATGTGGGTAAAATTATTGCATATTTGAATTCCACATCTTTAGATGAATTAGCTAGTTTATTGGAAGAAGATGAATTAATAATTGATGATTTGATTCTTAGTAAAGATTATTTAAATATTGAAAAAGATCTTGTTGAATCTAGTGGTCAAAAAGTTGATATTGTTGATTCTCAAAATTTGGATATTATTTTAGAAATTATCAGATAATTATGAAACTTAAAGTTAAAAAAGTATCAGATATTCAAGGAACAATTAAAGCTCCTTCTTCTAAGAGTTATTCTCATAGAGCTATTATATTAGCTTCTCTTGCAAATGGTACATCAAATATTCATGATTTACTTTTAGCAGAGGATACTATTTCCTCAATTAATGCTTGTAAATCATTAGGTGCTAAGATTACTCAGAAAAATAGTTATTTGGAAATAATAGGAAGTTCTAAAATTCATAATTATTCAAATGAATATATTGATTTAGGAAATTCTGGAACAAGTCTTAGGATATTAACAAGTGTAGCTGCATTATCTGATAATGAAGTTGTTCTTACAGGTGATGATTCACTTAAAACAAGACCAATGAAAACTTTAATTGAAGGGATTAAACCATTAGGGGTTAAAATAAAATCGTTAAATATTAATGATAAAGTACCTATAGCTATTTCACCAGGCTATGAAGGGGGTAAAACTCAAATTGAGGGTAATATTAGCTCTCAATTTATTTCATCAATTTTGATTTCAGCTCCATTATCTAAAAAAGGTGTTGAGCTTGAAGTAGTAGGGGAATTTATATCAAAACCGTATGTAGATATGACTATTGATATTATGGAAAAATTTGGAGTTAATGTATTAAAAGATAATAATACTTTTAAAATTAAGCCTCAAAATTATATATCTTCTGATTATGTTGTTGAAGGTGATTATTCTTCTGCATCTTATTTACTTGCAACTGTCGCTATTTTGGGTGGAAAAATTAAAATTAATAATTTGTTTAAAGATTCAAATCAAGGTGATAAAGTCATTCTTGAAATTCTCAAGAAAATGGGATCTAAAATCATCGTTAATGAGAATAATGTAATTATTGAATCTGATGGTAATTTAAATGGAATTGATGTTGATTTATCTAATGCTCCTGATTTATTAATTACAGTAGCTATTTTAGGATCTTTAGCTGAGGGTAAAACTATTATAACTGGTGTAAAACATGGTAGATTTAAAGAAACAGATAGAATAGCTACAACATCACAAGAACTTAAAAAGTTACAATGTAATGTTGAAGAGTTAGAAGATGGTTTGATAATTGAAGGTGGAATCCAGTCAGGTACTGTAAATTCTCATAAAGATCATAGATTAGCTATGGCTTTTTCACTTCTTGGATTGAAACATAATGTAACTGTTCTTGATGGTGAAGCTTTCAATGTTTCTTTTCCAAGTTTTATAGAAAATATGAAAGAAATTGGTGTTGAATTAGAATTAAGTTAAAAATCATGATAATATGTCTAAATCTTTAAATAATTCAGAAAAAATTAATATAATTGTTGAAAAATTAAATGAAATGTATGATATTAGATTTTTTGAAAATAAAGATCCTTATAGAGTTTTAATTAGAACTATTCTCTCTCAAAGAACTCGTGATGCAAATACAGATCAAGCTACAAGAAATCTATTTAATAAATACAAAGATATACATGGTATTGTTGATGCAGACATTGAAGATGTTGAAAAACTCATTAAACCTGCAGGATTTTTTAAAGTTAAAGCTGGTAGAATTAAAGAAGTTTCAACTATTCTTTTAGATCAATATGGTGGTAAAGTTCCAGAAGATATGAAAGAATTATTAAAGCTACCTGGAGTTGGTAGGAAAACAGCAAATTGTGTTTTAGTTTTTGCCTTTGAAAAACCAGCTATTCCAGTTGATACACATGTTCATAGGATTTCTAATAGATGGGGTATTGTAAATACTAATACTCCTGAAAAAACTGAAGAAGAACTTATGAAAGTAGTTCCAAAAGACTTATGGATTTTATTAAATGATTTAATGGTTCAGTTTGGTCAAACTATTTGTAAACCAATTCATCCTCAATGTGAAATCTGTAATTTAACAGAATTTTGTGACTACTATAAAAATGAGCTTTAAATTACAAAAATTAATATGTATTAACTATTGAAATATAATATTTATATGTTTTAATTTATTATATTTAGGGCAAGATGACTGAGTGGCTTAGGTGCATGGCTGCAAACCATGAGACTGGGGTTCAAATCCCTATCTTGCCTTTTATTAAAAGAGGTTTTTTAATGAAGATTTATTCTACAATGTCGAGAAAAAAAGAAGAATTAAAGGTTATTTCTCAAAACAAAGTTAAACTCTTTGTTTGTGGACCAACAGTTTATCATGATGCTCATATTGGTCATGGTAGAACATATATTTTTTTCGATGTTATAAAAAGATACTTAAAGTTTATAGGGTATTCTGTTTTTTATATTCAAAATATTACTGATATTGATGATAAAATTATTAAAAAAGCAGAACTATCTAAATCTGAACCAAATGATATAGCTAAAATTTTTGAAAAAAGATATCTTGAAGACATGTATCTATTAAATGTAACTTCTGTTAATAAATATGCTAGAACTACTGACTATATTGATGAAATAATTAATCAAATTGAAAGGATTATGGCAAGAGGTTTTGCATATGAAACTAGTGATGGAATATATTTTGATGTTAAAAAATTTAAGGATTATGGTAAATTATCTAATGTAGATATAAAAGAATTAGAAAACCATAGGGAAATTGAAGAAGTAAATAAAAAAAATCCTCAAGATTTTGTTCTTTGGAAAAAAAGAAGAAGTAGTTCTGAACCAGTATGGGACTCTCCATGGGGAAAAGGACGTCCTGGATGGCATATAGAAGATACAGCTATTACTGAATACTACTTTGGTAATCAATATGATATTCATGGAGGTGGTCTAGATTTAATGTTTCCCCATCATGAAGCAGAAATAGCTCAATTAAAAGCTATAAATGATAAAGCCATAGTTAATTATTGGATGCATACAGGATTTTTAAATGTTTCTGGTTTTAAAATGTCAAAATCATTAAATAATTTTGTTACAATAAGAGATTTATTAAAGGAAGTTTCAACACAATCTTTTAGATTCTTTGTTATATCAAGTCATTATAGGAGTCATGTTGAATTTTCAAAAGAGGATATTGTTAAATGTGAAAAGGCATTAAGAAGAATAAAAAACTTTACTAAAATCTTAAATGAACGAAATATATATGAAAATATTAAACCTAAGGAAGATATTGTATATGAACCATTAAAAAAATGTAGGGAAGAATTTTTCAAAGGTATGAACGATGATTTTAATACACCTGTAGCATTATCAGCTATTTTTTCATTTATTAATGATTCAAAAAAGGATTTAATAGATGATAAAATACCTATGTCTGATATTATAAATGCTTTGATTTTTTTTGATGAGGCATCTATTATTTTAGGCATTGATTTTAATAGTGAATTAGATATTTATAAAAAAGATAGTTGTAGCGAAGATTTATTAAATTTAATTAATGATGTTCGTAAAAAATTAAGGGAAGATAAAAATTATGAATTATCTGATGAAATAAGGGATAAACTTCATGATTTAGGAATAGATATTAATGATTAAATAAAATTTATATACTTTTTAAAACATATTTTATAATTAAATGGGAGATGATTTTATGACTGAAGTTAATGAAATATATAAATGTAATAAATGTGGAAATATTGTTGAAATATTAGAAGCAGGTACTGCTGTTGTGGAATGTTGTGGCGAACCTATGGAATTATTAGAGGCTATTCAACGTGAAGAAGGTACTGAAAAACATATTCCTGTTATAACAGTTAACAAAGATAATGTTAAAGTTGAAGTTGGATCTACACCTCATCCTATGGTTGATGATCATTGGATTAATTTCATTGAATTATGTGTTGGGGATCAAATTTATAGACAACGATTAAATCCTGGTGATAAGCCTTGTGCTTCATTTAATGTTATTGCAAGTAATCAGGAAGTAAGTTCAAGAATCTATTGTAATGTTCATGGTCTTTGGCCATCAAATTAATTTTATTTTCTTTTTTTATTTTTCACATAAAGTAAATATATCATGAAATATAAATATTTCTTTGATATATTATGAATAATAAGTTAGTTTTATGTATTGTTTTATTTGGAACTATTTTAGTTAGTGGTTGTATAAATAGTTCAATTGATAATATTAATGAGATTATGCTAGAAATCAGCAATGGAATTGTTGAAGGGGATAATTATTATAATGAATCAGTTTCAGCTATTAATTCTAAACATTTTGATGATGCTGATAGAAAAGCGAATTTAGCTATTAAAAAATTTACTAAATCCAAAAAAAACATTTTAGAAACTAATAAATATTATGAAGGGGTTAATCAAACAATTTACATAGAATATTTGAATTTATTAGAGGATGAAATTGATTTAAAAAATAATGCATCTTCTAATTTACTTTTAGCTTCCCAAGAATATGAAAATAAAGACATTCAGGCAGGAAATTCCTATTCTCAAATAGCTAATTCTAAAATGAATGAAGCTGTAGAAATTCAAAATCAAAGAAATAATATTGTTGAAGATAATCCTGATTTATTTAAAGAATTTTTTTATTTTTAGGGGTATTTAATTGAAAAAAGATTGTATAAAGTGTAAGGGAACTGGTTCTATAACCAAGGATTATAAAGAATGTAATAGTTGTAATGGAACTGGGTTTGAAGATTATATTGAACTTGATGATCATTTTAAAGGTGTAAATACTAATGCTAAAGCAAAATTTGATTTAGAAACAGAACAAGATATTCCCTGTGAAGTTTGTAATGGTAAAGGTCAAATACCTACTAATGATGAATGTAAATTTTGTAATAGCACTGGAAAAATAGATGTCTGCAGAAAATGTGGTAAAAATATTGATTCTAAGTATGATTATTGTAAAGAATGTAATAATATTATCAAAGATGAAAAAATGAAAAGAGAAGAACAAAAAAGAAAAGAAAATGAACTTAAAACAGTTTATAAATTAGATCCATTATGTGAAATGAATGATATGGATCGTGAAAAATATTATATTGGTAATATTACTCGTGTAGAAAAATATGGTGTTTTTGTTACTTTAAATAATAGTGTTTGGGGTTTAATGAGAGGAAATACATCAAACTATAATGTTGGGGATGAAGTAATAGTACAAGTCTCAGAAATAAAAGAACGTGAGAAAAAAATTGATTTAATACCAGCATATATTAAAAATTACGATGTAAAAACTCTTAAAAAGCAAATCAATAGAACAAAAATTGATGAATTAGAACTTGTTAAAAATAAAGTTGTAAAAATTAATGGAGAAGTAATACAAATCCAACAAACTTCAGGACCTACTATTTTTACTGTTACTGACGAAACATCAATTACATGGGTGGCTGCATTCGATGAAGCAGGTGTAAGGGCTTATCCTGAAATTGAAATAGGGGATGTTGTTGAAGTTTTAGGTGATGTAAATCAACATGGTGGTAAAACTCAAATAGAATCTCAATCAATCACAAAATTATCTGAAGATGAAGAAGAATATATGCATGGATTAATTGAAGATGCGTTAAATGAAAGAGCTGAACCTCCGGAAATAGATTTTTATGTTAAAAGTGATATATTAAATAAGCTTAAACCTAAAATGAGAGAAGCTGCAAAAACAATTAGAAGAGCTATTTTAGATGGTAGATCGATTTTAATAAGACATCATGCAGATGCAGATGGGATTTGTGCAGGAGTGGCTATGGAAAAAGCAGTTGTTCCATTAATTGATGAAATAAATCCAAGTAATGATGCTATTTGGCACTATTTTAGACGTTCTCCCAGTAAAGCACCGTTTTATGAACTTGAAGATGTAGTAAAAGATTTATCTTTTGCTCTTGAAGATTTGGAAAGACATGGTCAAAAACTACCACTAATTGTATTATTAGATAATGGCTCAACAGAAGAAGATGTTGTATCATTAATGCAGGCTAAAATATATGATATAGAAATTGTTGTAATTGATCATCACTTCCCAGGTGAGGTTGTTGATGGTAAGGTAGAAGTTGATGAATATGTTGATACACATGTAAATCCATATCTTGTAGGTGGAGATTCTCAACTTACTGCAGGAGCTGTATCAACAGAAGTTGCAAGAATTATTAATCCTGATGTATCTGAAACAATTAAACATCTTCCAGCTATTGCATCTCTTGGAGATCATGCAGAATGTGGTGAAGTATTCCAATATATTGAAATAGCTGAAGAAAAAGGATTTACAAAAGAAGAATTATCAATAATAGCTGAATGTGTTGATTTTGAAGCTTATTTTTTAAGATTTATGAGTGGTAGGGGAATAATGGATACTATTTTAGCTGTTGATAACTTAGATAAACATGAAAAAATGATAGATGCATTATTTAAAGAATATCAAAAGAGAGTCAATACTCAACTTAAGGCAGCTATTCCTAATGTCTCTCAAAAAACTTTAGAAAATGGTATTATTTTTAATGAACTTGATGTTGAAAAATTTGCTCATAAATTCACTTTTCCTGCACCAGGAAAAACATGTGGTTTTGTTCATGATAAAATAGCTAAGGAATTAGGTGAAGAAAAACCAATTTTAACACTTGCATATGGTCCTGATTTTGGTGTTATAAGAGCTACTGAAGCTGTTAATGAAATATTTGGCTTTAATCTTAATGAAATAATTCAAAGTTTACTTATAAAGATTCCAGAAGCAGGTATTGATGGTGGTGGCCATGAATGTGCAGGTTCAATTAAATATGTTGAAGGACTTTCTAGTAAAGTTTTAGAAGAATTTTTAAATGCTATTTCAAATATGAAAGAAAAAAATTAAGATTTAATCTCTTTTAGTCTTTCATTAAACTTTTTAGCTTCATTTCTATAATATAAATAAAAACCAGCCCAATCAATAAAACCAAATATTAATGCATTAATTATCCATAAAATTATAGGTATTATTCCTAAATTAATTGGTATCCATTCAAGATAAATTGCTACAAGGAACAATACTAAAAAACCAGATTCCATTTGTATTATTGTTTGATAAATTAGTGGTATATTTTCGTTTTCATAAACTATACGTGGTATAGAAAATCCTAATCCAATAATCATTGCTCCAATTGTTTAATTAATTATATCATGTCCATTTAATATGAAATTATCCGGTCCTCTTAACTTTTTATGCTTGTGCTACTATTAGAACATTAGTTCTATCTAAACAAGAAACTGTAGCTCATAATAGAGAGCAAAAATCTCCGATTGAAACTTCATAAAATAATCACTCAGAGAGTATGTCAAAAAAAGAGTTAGGTGAATTTAGCTAAAATGCATAAAATATATTGTAAATTGCAAAAATGAATTTAAAAAAATAAAATAAGAAATCTCTAAATTAAGAGATTTTAGTCTAAAGTAATTTTCACATCAAGAGCGCTTGATCCTTCTTCATAGACAAATATTGGGTTAACATCTAATTCAGATATTTCAGGGAAGTCTAAAGTTAATTTTGCTACTCTTTTAATAGCTTCTTTTACTTCATTAATATCTGATGGTGCTTCTCCCCTGTAACCTTCAAGTAATGTAGCTACTTTTGTAGAACTAATTTGTTGATCTATTTCATCGCAAGTTAATCCTTTTGCAAGCTTAAATGATACATCTTCAATTAGGTTTACATAGATTCCACCCATACCAAATGCAATCATTGGGCCAAATTGTTTATCTCTAATCATTCCAACAAGAACTTCTTTACCAGATGGCATCATTTTTTGTACTTCAACACCATCAGGGGTTATATCAGGGTGTGCTTTTTTAGCATTTTCTATTATTTCATTGAAAGTTTTTTCTGCTTCTTCTTTTGTTTCAATTCCTACTTTTACTCCACCAATATCTGATTTATGTAAAATTTTATCTGAAGCAATTTTTAAAACTACTGGGAATTCCATTTCTTCTGCAAGTTTTCCTGCTTCTTCTGGAGATTCAGCAAGTTTTATTGGTGCTGCTGAAATTCCATATGCTTCTGCAACTGCATATGCTTCACTACCAAGTAATGCACATCTTCCAGAATCTTTAACTTTCTTAAATATTTCAGAAACCTTATTCTTATCAATATCAGAAATATTATCTACACACTCTTCATAATTTCTCTCAAGTATTTTAGAATAGTCTGTCATTTCTTTTAAAACATGAATAGCAGTTTCAGGGAAAACATAAGTTGGTACACCATTTTCATTTAATACTTTATTAGCACTTTCAAATGTAGGACCACCCATATTTACAACAATAATTGGTTTATCAACTCTTTTTTTAGCATCTAAAATAGCTTCAGCAGTTTCTTCAGGTTGTGCAGATGCAGTTGGACAGATCATAATAACTAAGCTATCAACATCATCATTTTCTAAAACGATATCTAATGTTTCTTCGTATCTTTTTGCTGGAGCATCTCCTAAAACATCGATAGGATTGTTAACACTTCCTTCATCAGGAATACAATCTCTTAATCTTTTTTTAGTATCATTATCAAATTGGAATAATTCTAATCCTGCCTTTTCCATTGCATCAACAGTTACTACTCCTCCTCCACCAGCATTGGTAATAATAGCCACTTTATCCCCTTTTGGAAGTGGTGCTTTAGAAAATCCTAATCCTAAATCAAATAATTCTCTCATTGTTTCTGCACGAATTAATCCTGATTGATCAAAAGCAGTATCAAATGCTAAGTCACTACCAGCTAATGCACCAGTATGTGATGATGCTGCTTCTGCACCTGCAGAACTAGATCCTGATTTAAGGATGATAAATGGTTTTTTCATTGAGATTTTTCTCATAGATCTTATAAAATCTTCATCATCCGCTATTGATTCTAAATAAGCAATAACAACGGATGTTTCAGGATCATCAGCTAAATATTTCATAAGTTCAATTTCTGGAACACCAGCTTTATTTCCAAGACTTATTAATTTACTAAAACCAATTCCTGAAGTTAAACTCCAATCAATAACAGCTACCATCATTGCTCCACTTTGTGATAAGAAAGCAACATTTCCTTCAGGAGCCATACATTGTGCAAATGAAGAGTTTAATGGAGTATGAGAATCGGAAGTTCCTAAACTGTTTGGTCCGATAAGATTTATCTCATATTCTTCTACTAAAGATTTTAATTCTTCTTCTAATTCAATTCCTTTTCCACCAACTTCTTTAAATCCAGCACTGATAATAACCATATTTTCAACACCAGATTCACCACACTCTTTTACTGTTTCATTAACAAAAGCAGCAGGAATTGACATTACAACTAAATCTACTTTTTCAGGAACATCTTTAATACTTTTATATGCTTTTATTCCTTGGATTTCATCTGATTTTGGATTTATTGGGTATATAGTACCCTTGTATCCGTCAGATACCATGTTATCTATAACTAGATAACCTACTTTGCCTTTCTGATTAGATGCGCCTATTACAGCCACAGAATCAGGTTTAAACATTTTCTCTAAATTCATGCTTTTTTCTCCTTTGTATTTAAGCTATTTTTTGCTAATTATTATTTATAATGATAAATAATTAACAATTATTTTTTAAGATAATTTACTAATTTATAGTATATAAAAGTATTGTAAAAACTTGTTTTATATTAATAGAAATATTTTTTGATTTATTTTTAAATATATCTTAATTTTTATTACTAAATTAAATTTTTATCAATTATTGTTAAATCTTAATAAATATTGATATAAATTAAACAATATCTAAATAAATAGATTAATTAATAATTTTTTCTTATTATTATCATGATTATTTTATGATTTGAATTTATTTTAACTTTTTACAATAAAATTTAAATACTTATTTTTATATAAGTTTATATACTAAATGTTAATTTAGTTAATCAAAATCTTTTATGATTTCTTTAAAAAGCTATGGTGTATCTATGAGTTTAATTATTGCATATATTGGAAAAAAAGGATGTGTAATGGCTAGCGATAAAAGAAAAATAGCTTATTTTGGAAATGAAGAAAATAGGGATCTTTTAGAAAAGGAATTGTACTCTGGTGAAATTCAATCTGATGAAGAACTTTACAGAAGAGCTAGTGAACTAAAAGTAGCAATAAAAATAACAGATGATTCAAGTAAAATAAGAACTATTGAAAATGCTATTGTTGGCGAAGTAAGTTCTAAAGGACCTTTTGAAACTAAAAGAAAGCGAATTTATGGAACTACAATGGGATATCAGATTATAGAATTAATTGGTTCTGATATAGTTTCCAGAGAAAAACATGAGAAAGCTATTGTACTTTTTGGTAATAAGGTTAGTAAATCTTTAGCTGAAAAATTAATTAATCAGAAATGGAAATCATCTTTTAGCTTAAAATTCATGGAAGATATATTTAGAGAAATCTTAAAAGAAGTATCTAATCAAACACCTTCAGTTGGTAATGATTTTGATGTTTTAATAAAAAAACCTACTTTAGACAAAAGTTCATCTCAAGAATACTTAGATAAAATTATTGACAGAGATATCAAATTACTTTTTAAGTTTCGACAAAAACTTGAAGTGGATTTACTTGAAAAGAAAAAAACCATTGAACTAGCATCAAAAATTATAGATGAAGGAGAAATTGGGAAAGTTACAAATGTTGACAATAAAATGTTAAACGTTGTTTTAAATTCAGATGTACAAGCATTTAATAGTAATTGGAAGCAACTTGCAAAGCCTAATGATGAAGTGGTTATGATTAGTGAGAACGGCGATGAAATTAAAGTAGGTGACAAAGTAGTAATTAAAAATGAAAAATTATGTTTAGAGAGAAATAAAGTTAATCTTACATGCGATATTATTTTATGTAATGTATGATTAATTATCTCTGTAAACTCTTTAATATTCATTTCTGCTTTAAATAAAGGAGTTAAAATGAGGATTACATTTTTAGGAACAGGTGGAGGAAGATTTGCAACTATCAGCCAAAAAAGAATGACTGGTGGATTTAGAATTGATGATTTTAATGGAAAAAACTATCATATTGATCCAGGTCCAGGTGCATTAGTTAGATCTTATCAGTTTGGAGTAGATCCAAAAAGACTAGATGGTATTTTTGTATCTCATGCACATACTGATCATTATACAGATACTGAAGTTTTAATTGAAGCTATGACTAGAGGTATGACTAAGGAAAATGGTGTCATAATGGGTAGTCGTAGTGTGTTTGAAGGGTTTAAAGAATGGGGTCCATGTGTATCTAAATATCACAAAACTAATTCAGAAAATCTTATTTTAGGCCCTAATAAATCTAAAACCTTAGACAATATGACTATAAAAGGTACTAAAACAGTTCATGGTGATCCTACATATGTTGGATTCCAAATGGAACATGATGATTTTAGATTATCTTACACTGCAGATACAAGTTATTTTGATAAATTACCTAATTATCATAAAAATGCAAATATATTGATAGCTAGTGTAATAAGGCCAGGATCTAAATCAATTAAAGGACATATGTCTTCAGATAGATTTTTACAATTAATTGAAGAAGTTAAACCAGATTTAGCTATTATGACACATTTTGGACTTAAAATGTTAAATGCAAATCCAATTTTAGAAGCAAAAAATATTTTAAGTAAAACAGGTATAAAAACAATAGCTGCATTTGATGGAATGTCTTTAGATATTAATTTAGTAAATCCTGCAAAATCAAAATTCATATCACTTAAAGATAATGTTGCAAGATCATTTAAAACTAGTCAACAATCTACATTTGGAAGTATTATTAATAAAAAGGAAAATAACTATAATAATAAAGTAGTAAGTTATACAAGAGATTTTGGTGAAAAATAAAATTATTTTTCTAAATTTTCTGGATTAATAAAACCAGAACGTAATAAATGATCTGCAATTATAATAGCTGTAGATGATTCACTCACAGCTGTTATTCTAGGACATATACAAGGATCATGTCTTCCTTTTATGTTTACTGTTTTATTTTCTAATTTTTCTAAATCTACTGTTTCTTGACATTGACTTATAGAAGGCGTAGGTTTTACAGCTATTCTTGATATTATTGGCATTCCGTTACTAATTCCTCCAATAATTCCACCATTATTGTTAGATTTTGTAAATATTTTTTTATTTTCTATGTATAATTCATCATTAATTTCACTTGCAGATTTATTTGCAACATCAAAGCCTAAACCGATTTCCACACCTTTAACAGAACCAATTCCCATTAGTATTTGGGCCAAATCACCATCTAATTTTCCAAAAACAGGTTCACCTAAACCAGCAGTAACTCCAATAGCTATTGTCTCAACAATTCCTCCAATAGAATCATTCTGAGATTTTTTATCTAAAATCAATTCTTCCATTTCTTTAGCTACTTTTAAATCAGCACATCTAACGGGATTTTTAAAAATATTTTCTTCAATTGTTTTAAAATCATGATTTGGAGCTATAATATTTCCAATTTGTTTTACATGTGAAATTACTTTGATATTTTTTAAAAGAAGTAATTTTTTAGCTATTGCTCCACCAATTACATGTGAAATAGTTATTCTACCACTTCCACGACCTCCTCCATTGTAATCATAATTTCCATACTTTTCTATCCATCCATAATCTCCATGTGATGGTCGAGGAGTATTTTTTAAGGTAGAATAATCTTTTGAATGTTGATCATTATTAAATATAATTCCAGTAATTGGTGTTCCATCTGTTTTTCCATTAAAAATTCCTGAAACTAAATTAATTTTATCTTCTTCTTTTCTTGATGTTGTAAGTTTACTTGTACCTGGTTTTCTTTTATCTAATTCTTTTTGAATATCTTCAGAACTTAATTCTAAATTAGCAGGACATCCATCAACAACAGCTCCAATAGCTTTCCCATGACTTGATCCAAAACCTGTAACTTTAAATTTTTTCCCTATGGTATTTGTCATAATTTCACTTTAGAAATATTTTTGATTTAAAATTTATTTAATCTTATTTATTTCTTAATAAAATTTAAGTATATTTAATACATAATATTTATATGGATGATTATGATTTAATTTATAAAAAATTATTAAAAAATTATTCTAATCAAGGTTGGTGGCCTTCAATTGGTTTTGATGGTAAAAATCCAACAAAAACAGGGGTTATTAAAGGATATCATCCTGGATTTTATGAATTTCCAAGAAATACTACAGAACTATTTGAAATTATTATAGGAGCTATTTTAACCCAAAATACTTCTTGGACTTCAGTTGAGAAATCTTTAATAAATCTAAGAGAATATATTAATTTTGATGCTCAAGAATTACTTGATTTTTCAAAAAATAATGAAAATAAATTCAAAGAAGCTATTAAACCTGCAGGTTATTATAATCAGAAATTTAATTATCTAATAAATATTTCTGAGTTTTATTTAAGCTTAAATGGCAATACTCCTTCAAGAGAAGAAATTTTAAATGTTAAAGGTGTGGGTAATGAAACTGCAGATTCTATTTTATTGTATGGATATGGAGAGAAGCAATTTGTTATTGATGCATATACAAAAAGGATTTTTTCATATTTAGGCTTAATTAAAGAGAAAGATAGCTATTTAAAGATAAAAAATTTATTTGAAGAGAATTTCAATGGTGATGTTAAAGATTTTCAAGAATATCATGCATTAATTGTTGAACATGGTAAAAGACATTATTCAAAAAAACCTTATGGTGTTAATGATAAATTATTAAATAATTTTAAAAAGTGATTTAGATGTTTCCAATAACTAGAATGAGAAGACTTAGAAAGAATTCTAAAATTAGAGATATTGTTCGTGAAGTTAAACTAAATAAAGAAGATTTAATTTATCCAATTTATTTTAAAGAAGATTTAAAAAATGGTGAAAAAGAAGAAATAATGACAATGCCAAGGGAATATAGGTATTCTCTTGATGCAGGTATTGAATTTGCAAAAGATTTAGAAAATAAAGGACTTAAATCTATTATTGTTTTTGGAATTCCAAATGAAGATAAAAAAGATGAAATTGCTTCTCCTTCTCGATTGAAAGATGGTATTGTACAAAAAGCAATAGCTAAATTAAAATCAGAAACAGATTTAGTTGTTATAAGTGATGTTTGTCTTTGTCAATACACTTCTCATGGTCATTGTGGTTTAATCAATGAAAATAAGGAATGTGATGATAATCTTGAAGTTTTAAATGATGAATCTTTAGATTATTTAGCACAAATGGCTCTATCCCATGCAGAAGCAGGAGTAGATATTGTAGCACCTTCAGATATGATGGATGGTAGAGTTGGGGTTATAAGAGAAGTTTTAGATGAGAATAATTTTAAAAATATTGGAATAATGTCTTATTCAGTAAAATATGCATCTTCTTTTTATGAACCTTTTAGAGATGCAGCTTGTTCTTGTCCATGTGAAGGTGATCGTAAGTCATATCAGATGGATCCAGCAAATATTAAAGAAGCTATTCGTGAATGTGAATTAGATATTGGGGAAGGTGCAGATTTTTTAATGGTTAAACCTGCATTAGCTTTTTTAGATATTATTAAATTAGTTGATGAAAATTTTAACTTACCCCTTGTAGCTTATAGTGTTAGTGGTGAATATTCTATGATTATGGCATCAATAGCTAGTGGATATCTAACTGAAGATGCTATTTTAGAAAGCCTTCTTTCAATTAAACGAGCTGGTGCAAATTTAATCATAACAAATTTTGCAGCAAATATACTTGATAAACTATAAGTTGGCCATTAAATGGATTCTAAAAAAATATCTCAGATAGCTCAAATAGCATCAGTTCTAGAAGTTAGTGGATATCCAAAACCTGGAAATGTTCATAGAATGAGAGATTTTCATGATATGGCATTTGAAGATTTTTTAATTAGTGCAATAGCTATTGGAGAATCTGTAAAATCACTTTCAATTAATGCATTTAAAAACAAAAACGACTTATCTAAGATTAAATTAGGAGAACACATACTAAAAGGAGTCATAGAAACAGATAATTGGATTAAAAACAATACAAATCTTGGAATCATAATGATGATCATGCCAATTGCAGCATCAGCATCTATAAGCTCTAATTTTAATGAGCTACAAGAAAATATTGATAATATTTTAAAATCTACAACTTTAGATGATGCAATAAGTCTATATAAAGCTATTAATATTGCAGATGCAGGTGGAATGGGTAATCAAGAAGAATTTGATGTTACTGATAGTGAAGCTATTTTTGAACTTAAAAAAAATAAACAAACAATGTATGATGTTTTAGAAATATCCTCTTCTTGGGATAATCTTGCATACGAACTTACAAATAAAATGCCAACTTGTTTTAATATAGCTTATCCTACTTTTTACAAATTAAAAAAAGAATCATCTATAAACAATGCTACTTTAACCACATTTTTAACTATTTTATCAGAACTTCCAGATACATTAATATCTAGAAAATACGGTCTAAGTAAAGCCCAAGAAATATCTCTAAAAGCTAAAAAAGTTTTAAATCATCTTGATAAAAAAACTATTAATGATTTTGATGATTATTTATTTGAAAATAAATTCAATCCAGGAACAACAGCAGATCTAACAGCAGCTTCAATAATGATTAGCTATTTAAAAGAAGAATTTGATAAATAGGTTTTTATATGGAATTACTTGAAAAATTAGAACCAATCTTAATCTTCTCAGCAATAATTTTAGGATTAATATTTAGTGATATAAGTTTTCTAAAAGATAATGGTTCCTTTTTAATAACATTATTTTTATTTTTAATGCTTTTTGGAGTGTTCTTAGAAATACCTTTTAATGATTTAAAAAATAGCTTTTCTAATTTTAAATTTACAAAAACAAGTATCATAATTAATTTCTTATGGACACCACTGTTTGGATACTTCTTAGGCTCAATATTCTTACATAATAATCTAGATATCTTTATAGGATTTTTCATGCTTATTTTAACACCATGTACTGATTGGTATCTTTTATTTACAAAAATATCTAAAGGTGATCTACCTTTAAGCTTATCAATATTACCAATAAATCTAATTTTACAAATAATACTACTTCCAATTTATCTTATATTGTTCTTTTCAAGTTCCAATACACTTAATTTAATTGATCTTGGAATTAGTTTTTTAGTAATTATTATAATTCCATTTGCTTTAGCACAGATTACTAAATATCTATTAAAAAATAATTTAGAAAATAAATTTATATCATTCTTTTCTAATTTACAAGTGTTTTTCTTATCTCTAGCTATTTTTGCTATTTTTGCAAGTGAAGGAAAAGCTTTATTTGATAATTTATATTCTATTTCATCTATCTTTATTCCACTTATGATATTTTTCATAGTTACTTTTATTATAGATTTCTTTGTATCTAGAAAAATAAATTTCACATATAAAGAGTATTCTAGCTTAACATTAACTACACTTGCACGTAATTCCCCTTTGGCACTTGCTATTGCTGTAAATTCATTTCCAAATAGCGAACTTATAGTTATTGCCCTTGTAATAGGTCCATTAATTGAACTACCAGTTTTATATCTTGTTTCACAGATTTTACTTAAAATTAAGAGTTTTTATTAAGATTTTCTTCTTTTAATTAAATTAGTAATAAATAAATCTGCAATAAACTGTGCAAATATAAAAATTAATATAGATGATATTATTGCAATAATAAGTTAAAACCTAATTGATTCTTTTTTAGCTATTTCAATATTATCATATTTATCTCTATCTTCCATAAGATAATATTGCAAATAATAAACTTAATATTTTCTTGAAAAATGAATTTAACTAGAAAAATAACATCAAGTTTAATAAAGATAAATATCAAATATACTTTATGTAGTGGTTGATTATTTTAAAAAGGTTTGAAGGTTATTTTTAAAATTATTTACTCATATGAGTTTCAACCACTACATCATTTAATATAATATTATTGTTATTTATAAGTATTCAGCTAAGTTATAGTAATAAATTATTTAAATCATGAAATACATTATATTTGTAAAAAATAAAATCAACTTGAAAACTAATTTTTTAAATTTATAATTATTTTCTTCTCTTAAATATGGAAAAGGAGCTATTCTATCTATAAGTTTTCCATAAGGTTCCATTAATATATACTGATAAATAATTCCAAAAATTATTGTTAAAATTAAACACAAAAATAGTCTTGTGAAAATAGTAAATCGCTTATAAAAACACCAATATTATAACTATTATTAAATGTGATCTTATAAGTTATTTATTTTAAAATTCTTTTAATATTTTTAAATTTTTTCAACTTGTCTCTATTAGTGATCTAAGGTATAATTTAGCCCAAACATATGAGAGCATGTTACCTATTGCACTTCCAATAACAATTCCATACCAAACACCATTTTCTCCAAAGCCAAGGGGAATAGCTAGGATATATGAGAATAATACTTGAAACATTAATGATCTCATAAAAGTTATTAACAATGCATTTAATCCTTTACCAACACCTCTAAATAAAAAGGTTGATGGAACACCAAAAGGTAAAAATAGATAAAACAAGGATGTTATTCTTAAGAAAGTAGTCATGGATTCATTAATATTTGCTGATACTGGACTATAAGTAAATAAGGCACTGATGTATGGTGCGAATATAAAAACTAATAGGGATAATATTACTGCAATGATTAATGCGAACTTAATAGCATAGTTATGAGCTAATTTAATATTTTCATATTCACGAGCTCCAAAATTAGCTCCAACTACTGCTACAACTGCCGTTCCAATTGCAACACTTGGAATCATTACTAATGATACTACTCTCCAACCACCACTGTAAACTGCAACACTATCTACACCTGAGACGATCATTAAAATAATATTTATTGATGCAGATAATACTCCAACAAGTAAGAATTCTAATCCTGTTGGAAGGCCAATATTTAGTATTTGAGCTATTATTTTATTTTTGTATATGAAGTCTTTTAAATTAAAATCAATATATGTGTCTTTAAAAAACCAATATAAAAGTAAAAAAGAAACACAGGCAAGTGATAATACTGTTGCAATAGCTGCACCTTTAAGACCTAAATTCAATGTGTAAATAAAGATTGGATCAAGGATCATATTTAAAATAGATCCAAAAAGCATTGCATAGGTTGTTTTTTTTGCATTTCCTTCAGCTCTAAATATTCCATATGCTGTTGATGAAAAAACAATAAATACAGATCCTGCAAATAATATAGAACCATATTCCATTGATTGGGTAATAGCTGAACCTGCTTCCATGTATAATAGAAATGGTCTTAGAAATAAGCTTAAAAGGATTGTAAAAAATATTGAAAAAACTACTATTAGAATTAAAACATGTATAGCAGCATTATCTGCTTCTTTTTTATTTCTTGCTCCAATGTATCTAGATATAACAGATGTTGCACCTGCACCTAAACCATTTGAAAAACCTAAGATAATATAATATAAAGGATTTACAAAACCTATTGCAGCAAGAAATGTATCTCCAAGACCTGCAACCCAAAAAGCATCAATAAGAGCGTATAATGAGTTTATAACCATAGCTATTATTGTTGGTCCAGCTAAAGCTAAAACTGCTTTTTTAGGATCTCCAAGTAATGTTTCAACTTCTTTAGTTTTTTCCATATTAATCATTTATCTTTAATACTAATATAAATTTTTCTTATTGGTTTATTTTAGACCCTAAAGAATACTATGACTGAATCTTAATGAAATATTTCAGTCATAGATGAATTTCAGTATTATTAATTAAACAATTTAATAAGATAATTTTTATATATTATTTTTAATAAAATTATTAATAGCTAATATTTATTTCTGGTGGTTTAAATGAGTGAAAATATATCAAAAATAATCAATGAATTGCATATATATGAAAAACAGCTATTAAATGCAATTAAAAATAATGAGAATATATCTCCTGAAGAAGTCTCTCTTAAGAACTCTCTAGATATTAAATCTGTTATGAGTGCAGCAGGATCACTTGCATCTAAAAATATAATTGAAGTTCAAAAGGATGTTAGTGAAATTATCTCTTTAACAAGTGATGGAGAAAATTTTGCAAAAGTAGGTTTACCTGAGAGAAGAGTACTTAATGAATTAATTGTAAAAGAAGAAATTCCAATGGGAGAATTAGCTAAAATAGCTAAACTAGATAAAAATGAAAATAAAATAGCTATTGGATGGCTTGTTCGAAAAAAATGGGCAAAGATTGATAAAGGAACAATTAAAATCACAGAAATCGGAAAAAAATATGAAAATGATTTTACAGATGATGAGAAATTACTTGAAATTTTAAAATCTAAAAGTTTAAATAAATCTGATTTATCAGAAAGGTTATTAGATGGATTTAAACAACTTAATGAAAGAAAAAATATTTTAAATATTGATAAAAATACAAAACACTCATTTAAATTATTAGATCTTGGAAAAACTATTTTAAAGAAAGGATTTAAAATTCAAAAACAAGCAACACAACTAACTCATCAACAATTAAAAGATGATGGATGGAAAAATCTAGAATACAGACCATACGATATAAATGTAGAAGCACCAGAAATATTTCCAGGAAAAGGCCATCCTTTAAGAGAAATAATTGAAGAAATAAGAGAAGTATTTTTAAATTTAGGATTTACAGAATCCAATGGAACAATCTTAGACTCAGCATTTTGGAACTTTGATTCTCTATTTCAACCACAAGACCATGCAGCACGTGAAATGCAAGATACATTTTATGTAAAAAAACCTATTAAATGTGATTTACCTAATGAAGAATTAGTATCTCGTACTGCTTGTGTTCATGAAGATGGAGCAGATACTGGTTCATGTGGATGGGAATGTGATTGGGATTTAGATGTTGCAAAGCAATCAGTCTTAAGAACCCATACAACTGGAATATCTACAAAATTTTTAAATGAAAATGAACCACCACTTAAAATGTTTTCAGTTGGAAGAGTATTTAGAAGAGAAACAATAACATATAAACACTTGCCAGAGTTTCACCAAGTTGAAGGAATCGTTGCAGCAGAAAATATTAGCTATCAAAACTTACTTGGAACACTAAAAGAATTCTATAAAAAATTAGGTTTTGAAGTAAGATTTAGACCTGCATACTTCCCATACACATATCTTTCTACAGAATGTGAAATCTATTTAGAAGAAAAAGAAAGTTGGATAGAACTTGGAGGATCTGGAATGTTCAGACCAGAAGTACTTGCTCCACTTGGAATAAAAACACCAGTTTTAGCATTTGGTCTTGGAATTGAAAGACTAGCTATGATAAGATATGATATAACAGATATTAGAATGTTATATAAAAGCGATATTAACTGGCTTCGTGAAATACCAATTACAAATGGTATTAAATTAGATTAAAATTATTTAACAAACAAGAAAAGGTGTTAATATGGTTAAAATTAATTTAAGTTCATGGAATATAAATGGTATTAGAGCTATTTATAAAAAAGAAGGATTTATGAACTGGTTTAATTCTGTTGATTCTGATTTGATTTTATTTCAAGAGACAAAAGCTCAAATAGACCAAATTCCAAAAGAATTATATAGAAATGAAAAATATCATTCATATTATAGTTCAGCTATTAAAAAAGGATACAGTGGAGTTGCAGCATTCTCAAAAATAGAACCAAACGAAGTTATAACTGAAATTGGAAAAAAAGAATTTGATGGTGAAGGTAGATTTTTACGCTTAGATTTTGATGATTTTATTTTGATGAATCTTTATTGGCCAAATGGTGGTATGGGTGATGAACGTTTAAAGTATAAGTTGGATTTTTACGATGCATTTCTTGACTATGTTGTTGATTTAAAAGAGGCTGGAAATAATTTAATAATATGTGGAGATTTAAACACTGCACACAAAGAGATTGATATAGCTAGACCGAAAGAAAATGAGAAAGTTTCAGGTTTCATGCCAATTGAGAGAGAATGGATAGATAAATTTTTGGATTCAGGATTTGTAGATACCTTTAGAATGTTTAATAATGAGCCAGATCAATATACTTGGTGGAGTTATCGTACACGAGCACGGGACAGAAATGTAGGATGGAGACTAGACTACTTCTTTGTAAACGAAGAATTCCAAGAAAATGTTACCAGTGCAACTATTGAATCAGATGTAATGGGTTCAGATCATTGTCCGATAGAATTAAAGATAGAGATATAAAAAAGTCATGGTTCAACAAAAAGGTAATTTTTTAAAACAATTGATGAAATTGATTAAAATTGAGGAATTTTAAATAGATAAAAAATTAATACATCTTTATCATCATATTAATTAATAAAATTTGATTTTATTTATTGATTATAGTGTGTTACCAAACTTTTTCATATAAATGCATGTTTTATTTATATATAGATATTAAATTAATTAAAAAATATTAGGTAATCAACTATAAAAGGAAATATTATTAATTAAAAATCTGTTTTAGAAAAGTTCCTCTAATAAACTAGTTTTTCATTCCAAATAGTGTTCTAATAAATGGAATTTTCCTTACAAGTTCGAGATTTGATGATTTTTAGTAATGGTGAAAAGAGAAAGCTAATCACTCGCCTAACTAAAATAGAACACCAAATAACACGATTAAACCGAAATCTATCAAGGAAAGTTAAAGGTTCTAAAAACTTCATTAAAAATGTTAAAAAATTACATAAATTATATAATAAAGTCTTTGATATCCGTAACGATGAATATCAGAAACTATCCACAAAAATAATCAAAAATTTTGATTTAATCGGTTTAGAAAACTTATCAATTAAAAACATGATAAAAAACAAACGATTAAGTCACAGTATAAGCCAAATATCAATGGTCAAAACTTTATTGACATGATAAAATACAAAGCCCAATGGTATGATAAAAAATCTATACAAATAAGTAAAGTTTTCCCATCATCAAAGCTTTGTAGTGAGTGTGGATACAAAAAAGAAGATTTAACACTAACAATAAGAGAGTGGACTTGTCCAGAATGCAGGGCAAAACATGATAGAGATATTAATGCATCTATTAACATTCTTAATGAAGCTATCCGAATGAATAATGAATGTACTACAGGACATGTAGGAATAAGCTTGTGTTACTATAGAACATTAGTTCTATCTAAACAAGAAACTGTAGCTTATAATAGAGAGCAAGAATCTCCGAGTGAAACTTCATAAAATAATCAGTCGGAGAGTATGTCAACTAATAGTTTTATTAAGTTTTATCTAATTTTTTTAATTCTTCTTGAGCTTGGGAGTATAATTCTTCTAAATCAGTAGAAGGTTTACAAAGTATTTCTGGTGTTATTGAATCTTGATCTTTTTTAAGTAAGAAATTATCTACATAATATTTATTTATTTTTTCTAAGTTATCTGGAATTTTTTCATTTACTTCATCTAAAAAGCCATATAAAAAAGATTTTTCAAAGTTCTCTATTTCTTTATTTAAAATAGAATATTCTTTTTTATAAAGTCTATTGTTATATATTAATTTCTCTTCAGAATGAGTGCCTTTATTATAAAAATCATAGTCTGATTTATAACTACTTAATAAATCTAAAAAGCTATCTAAAATTTCTATTAATTGTATTAATGCTTTTTCTTTGTTAGAATAGGGGGATAACATTAGTAACATTTTTTCATTAATTTCTTTTAGATTATTAAGTTCTTTTTCATGTTTTTCTTTTTCTTTCTCCATTTCTTCTTCATGTCTTTTATTATTTTTGTAATCTGTGAAAACAATTCCTAAATATGTTATAAAAGCAACAATAGAAACACTAAGCATCTCAAAAATTAATCTCCATGGAATATAGTGATTACCTTTTGAGTCAACATGTAAATGATTTGAAAGTAATATTATAACCGAAAAAAGCACAATAAAAATTATTATACTCCAAAATATTATTTTATAAGCATTATATAATGAGTTTTGAGTTTTTTTATAATGTAATATACGATTACCTAAGATACTATTATCAATTCCTTTAATAATTCTATTAATAAATTTATTAATTTCTGTTAAAATATCCATATTTAATTATTGAACATTATATTATAAAAAATTAATGATATTGTATAAATTTTTGCAATAATAACTTATTTGAAATATATAAAAGTATCTTTAATGATTTTTGATTTTTAATAGTTAAAGATGATTTTTAATATTTTGAGCAAATTCATCTATTTTTGATTCATAGGAATCTTGAAAATCTTTTTTATTTAGTGAAAGTGTTTCTAATGGCTTTTTAGATATTAATTTTTCCATATTATCAAAAGTATCTGCTTCATTTGCACTACTTGTTGAGAAAAACGCAACATTATTAAATTTCTCTTTATTTTCTTTTAAATAAGCTAAAATAGGAGTTGACATCGTTTGTCCCCAAACAGGAGTTCCAATTATTACTAAATCATAGTTTTCAGGATTTTTTTTATTTCTTTTATATCAGATGGACTACTTCTTAAAGCTTTTAAAAGTGATATTAAATAAGAGATAGGACCTGAATTATCTTTTTTATCAATAATTTCTTCTAAATCACAATTCAATTTTTCTTTTAATTTAATAGCAACTTTTTCTGTTGTTTTGGTTCTTGAGTAATAACTTATTAAAATATTCATAATAGCTATATTGTTTTTTAAAATATTTATAATTATGGATAAAAATAATAATCAAAACTTTTTATAAAAAAAATAGAAGGTATTTTAAAATATCTTTAAAAAATTTATTTTACTATTATTAAATTAGAACTTGCATATTTTATTCTATTATAATCGAGGTAAGCTGTAGTAATATAACTATCAAGATTTAAATTAATATTCAACCTAGTTATTCTATTACTATCAGTAGTTTTATAATAAAATACTCAATGAATATTAATAGTTATTTTGATTAAAAATAATCATTTTAAGTAATATTGATTTTCATAATTTTTATTGTAAATATTTAAATTGATTTATTATTAAATATATTATTAAAGATATTTTTAAAATAGCTTTTAAATAAAAGAAAAACTAATGTTTTTAATTTATAATTTAATTTTGTGTGGATTTAATGGTTAATAATGAAGAAATAGGATTTAAAGAAAAAACAGAAAGATATTTAATAGCTAAATTAAGAATTTCTAAAGCACAGCTATTTGCAATTTTTACTGCATTATCTTCTACAGTTTTGATTGTTAGTAATATTGCTAGTACTAAAATGTTTGATTTTTTTGGAACTGGGTTTGTTTGGGATGGTGGTGCTGTACTTTTTCCTGTTTCTTATATTCTTGGAGATGTAATTGCTGAGATTTTTGGCTTTAAAAGTGCAAAAAAAGTTATATGGACTTCATTTTCAATGAATATAATAGCTGTTGTAGCACTACTTATTGTTCAAATTTTACCTCCTGGTCCTGGATGGGAAAATCAATTAGCATATGAGGCGATTATAGGTTTTATGCCTCGTATTATTGCAGGTAGTTTAATAGCTTTTGTTTGTGGGCAACTCTTTAATGCTTATGTTTTTATAAAAATTAAAGAAATTACTAAAGGTAAACACTTCTGGCAAAGAGCATTAGGTTCTAGTTTAGTAGGAGATTTAGTTGATACAGTAATTTTTACAACTATTGCCTTTTTTGGTACTATTTCAGATGTTCAGTTTATTGGCTTACTTGTAATTGCATATACTTCAAAAATTGTAGGTGAGACAATATTATTACCAGTGACGTATGCTATTGTTGATTTATGTAAAAAAGTGGTGGATGATGAATAGAGATCAATTTAGTTTTGAAATTATTAGTAAAATTCCAGATGGATTAGGTAGAGCAGGTATTATTCATACTCCTCATGGTGATATTAAAACACCAACTTTTATGGTGGTTGGAACTTATGGTGAGGTAAGATTTTTATCACCTTCTAAGTTTCATGATCTTGGGCTTCAAGGTATGATTTGTAATGGATTTCACTTGTCACAAATTTCTCATGAAATTGAAGAGAAAGGAGGTTTATCTAAATACTCAGGATATAATTGTCCTACTCTTACTGATAGTGGTGGCTTTCAGGTTATGTCATATGGTAGTGGGCTTGGAAAAGTAGTTTCTATGAACAAAAGAGACATAGCTCGTGAACGATTTAAAACAGAAAATAAAAAACGTTTAGCAAGAGTAACTGAAGAGGGAGTATATTTTAAAAGAAATGAAACTGCTGATGAAGAGCTTTTTACACCTGAATATTCTATGGAATTTCAACATGAAATTGGTGCTGATATTATAATGGCATTTGATGAGCTTACAAACATTGGGGACAGTAAAAAATACAATAAAGAAGCACTTGATCGAACTTACAGATGGGCTGTCAGGTGTTTAGATAAACATAATAAACTAACAAGTGACAGATCAGATAAACCTTACCAAGCACTTTTCGGTGTACTACAAGGTGCACATTATCAAGATTTAAGAGAAGAAGCAGCGCGTGATTTAGGTTCAATGGATTTTGATGGTTATGGTCTGGGTGGTGCTTTTGAAAAAGAGCAATTACCTAAAATCTTGTTTTGGTGTAATAGTATTTTACCAGAATCAAAACCACGTCATTTACTTGGTCTTTCAAAGCCAGATGATATTTTTGTTGGTGTTGAAAATGGTTGTGATACTTTTGATTGTGTTGCACCAACACGTGAGGCAAGACATGGTAAAGTTTATACTCTTGATGGTGATATTAATATTAAAAATTCTAAATTTAAAGAGGATTCTTCACCATTATTTGAAGAATGTGATTGTCCAACTTGCAGGTCTAACCATTCAAGAGGAGAAATTAGAAAACTATTAAAAAATGAATATGGTATGAAAACTGATAAACAAATTAGAGAAGATAAAAAGATTGCTTTAGAACTTATAACAGTTCATAATGTTTATTTTATTGTTAAACTCACTCAAGAAATTCGCAAAGCTATTATTGAGGAAAATTTTTTTAATTTTCGCGATAATTGGTTAAGAAGGTATTATGGGTAATTAAAGAAATGAATTTGTATGTTGTTATAAATTCTCTTTTAAAGGTATTATAAGTAGTTTAAAAAAAGAAATGAATTTGTATCTTGTTTTTAATTCTCTTTAAAAGGTATTATAAGTAGTTTAAAAAAGAAATGAATTTGTATGTTATTATAAATTCTCTTTAAAATAGCTTTCTAATTTTTTAAAAGGTATTAAATCTGTTTTATCGTATAAATCAACATGTCCTGCATTTTTAACAACATATAATTCTTTTGGCTCTGAAGCTATTTCATATGCATCTTCGCTGAAATATCTGGAATAGATTCCTTAAAAAAACATTACTAAATGATATAAAAAGATAAAAATAGTTTATTTTTTATGATTTAATTTAATTTTACTTATTTAAAATAAAATATAATGATAAATAAGAATTTATTATTAGTTTAAATAAAATAATCGATTTTCTTCTTAAATTAAAATATTTTCTAAAAAATATTTAAAAAAATAAGTTTAAATAAAATATCAACAAATAATAATTGTGTTTAAGACTAATTATAGTAAAGAATGAAATTTTTTATAATAAGATTAATATAAAACTTTTAAAATCGTGTTAAAAATATATAATTAAAAGGTGAAAATTATGAAATATGTACGTATACCCTTAGAAGGAGCATATAATGTTAGAGAATTAGGAGGTTACCCTATAAATAATGGAATAACCTCTTTTAATAGTTTTTTAAGAGGAGATAGCCTTGAAAAAGTTACTGATAAAGACTTAAGAGTATTAGAAGAATATGGAATAAAAAACGTAATTGATTTAAGAGGAGATATTGAAATAGGGGATGAAGTAAAAATAATCAAAGATAATTCAAACTTAAACTATAAACAAATATCATTATTTGGTGATATTGAGAAAGCTGAATCTGAAGATATAACTAAAATGCTTGTAGATAATCCAGAAGAATTTTTAGTAGAAATATATATTTCTGCATTAACTGAAGCTAAAAATACAATGAAAAAAGTTTTTGATCATATAGCAACATCAGAAGGAGGAATACTTTTCCATTGTACTGATGGAAAAGATAGAACAGGAATAATATCCTCACTTTTATTAAATTTAGCTGGTGTTAAAAAATCAGATATTATATCTAATTATCAAATAACTCACACTTATATTAAAGAAAATCCAGAAGTAAAAGAACAAGCAAAACAGTATTCTGAAGAACTTACTTACTCAAAACCAGAATATATGGAAAAATTATTAAAATATCTTGAAAAAAATTACAATAATGCAGAATCATACCTAGAAAACATTGCTGTAACTGAAGAGAACATAGAAAAAATAAAACAAAGATTAATAGAATAATCTTTTATAATTGGGACTGTCAATTTCTTAGTTGATATAAATTTTAAAATTCCAATAATGTCTAAAATTAAGAATTAAAGTTATTAAATGAAATTAAATTTTAAAAACAACTAACATTTTGACAGGCCTTTATAATATATCATTGATACAATAGTAGTAAGATTAAAAACATTCTAATAAATTCATATATAAAAATGAAATAAGGGAGTGTCCAAAAATCTATTTTTTTTGATTTTAATATAATTAATATTTACATATATAAATATGTCTATCTCAAAAAATTTATATATAAACTTTTATATATTTAGTATTATGGGTAAAACAAAAGATCAAAAAACATGTACAACTTCTACAGATAATATACCTGAAAAGGATATAATAAACAGAGAAGTAGAATCATTTAAAGCTTTAGCAGACCATACTAGGCTAAAATTAGTATATTTGTTAGAAGATAAAGAACTTTGTTCATGTCAAATGGTTAATAGTCTTGAAATAGCTCAACCTACAATTTCACATCATTTATCTGTATTAGTTAAATCTGGTATTGTAGAATGGGAAAAGAAAGGAAAATGGAAATATTTTAAATTAAAAAATAAAGATTTAATAAAGATAATTAAAAAAATATCTTAATCTTATTCATAATTTATATGATTGATAAAATCTCACTTGCAGCTTGTAATGGTATGAGTGCATATGGTTTAATCTGCAGAGCAGTTGCATCTGATTTATCAGAAGATGAAACTAATATCATATCTATATATGTATTAGCTCTACACCAGTTACTAAGAAAATTCTCCTTTATTAAATAAATTTCCAATAATACCTCTAAATGGATGTTCTAATAATTACTAAAGATGAAATTTTCTATGCTGATTATTCAAAACCTGAAAATTTTTGTGATGAGGCTTGGAAAGCTATTTATCAGTATGTTTTTGCTCTTGCTCATGGAGCAGAAGATACATTATGGTGATTGGATTAAAAAATCAGGAATAGCTATTGTATCCTGTAATGATGGTTTAAGACCAGTAATATTTAAACTTGAATCTACTGATATTCCATCTACTAATTAAATATTCTTTTTATTTAATACTATTTTTTTTCTAAATGCATCACTTTGCATGTTTTATTTATATATAGATATTAAATTAATTAAAAAATATTAGGTAATCAACTATAATTATATTTTTTTAATGTTTTATGAGTCTTGGCCAAATATGTATATTATTTTTTGAAAGTTGCAGTAGAAGGCTGCATTTGGGATTTAGAATTTTGTCTAATCTTTGAAAATAATGGTCAATGAAACTGGCCATAAATCATTGAAA